>Ga0213881_10000545_pt1 | contig 23364 bp, 19 predicted proteins | sample BarmaccoBMER_R08_FD_160104 | JGI IMG/M metagenome (GOLD analysis project Ga0213881, IMG submission 160104) | Barbacenia macrantha exposed rock microbial communities from rupestrian grasslands, the National Park of Serra do Cipo, Brazil - ER_R08 ... | reverse complement strand
CCCGGGCCGTCTGGCCGCCCGCGGCGATGGAGTGATCAGTCGATTCTGATCGGCAGGCCCCGATCGAACCATCGCCTGCCCTGCCGGTGCCTCAGACTGAGCACGTAGCGCCCCGGCCGAAGCGGGCGCAGCTCGGTGAGCACCATGACAATCCGTTCCTGCCCGGTTTTAGCGGCACTGCCGCTCGCGTCGATCACGCTGCCGCGAGAGACGATTGCCCGCGCCGTGGTGAACCTGCCCATACGCGGAACAAGCTTGCCGGTACAGCGAGCGACGTGCGTGTGGACGCGGTCATCTCGCGCCCCCGTGAACGTCGTGTTGGCCGTTTTGCACGTGATCAGCTCAGTGGGCGTGAGCGCTGCGGTCGATTGCTGGACGCCGGTCCCTGACAGCGCGACCTGGATCATCGGTGACACAGGGTCGTCGCTCGTGATGGTCAACGTCGCCGCTCGCGTTCCCGCGGATCGAGGTCCGAACAGCACGCTGATCCCGCAGCTTGCGCCGGGGCGCACGACGTTGCCCGAACAGTCATCGCTGGAGATCAGGAAGTCGTCGGCATCGTGGCCGGAGAGCGTGGCGTTTGCCACCGCCAGCGGCGCGCTCCCAGTGTCGGTTATCGTCACGGTCTCCGGCTTGCCAAAGTCGTGGAGCCCGTGGGTGCCGAACTCGATCTTCGTTCTGCTTACCGTCGCTCGCGGTAGTGCCGCGCCGGTGACCGCGATTCCGACCGGTCCGCCTTCGTCGGCTCCCTTGACAAGATCCTCGAGCACGCCCGTTCCGTCGGCGCTGGCCGTCCCGATTCCGTTTATGTCGAGGCTGCTCCAGTAGATGCGTCCGTTGGCGACGGCCACCGCCGCGGGATTCGGTGCCGTTCGGATGAAGTTGGCGTTGACGCTCGACCCGTCGAGGTTCGCCCGGCCGATCGTCGCGCTTCCTGATTGGGCCCAGTAAACGTGCTCCGAGTCCACCGCAACCCCGCGGACCCCCGGTGCGTTCGCGATGAAGCTCTGGTCCACCTTCGTGCCGTCGAGATTCGCCCGGCCGATCCCGCCGTGACCGTTGGACCAGTAGATGTGCTGGCCATCGACGGCGATTCCGTACACGTGCGTGGCGCCGCTGATGAATTTCTGTTGCGGGTCCGTTCCATCGAGGTTTGCTCGGCCGATCGTGCCGTCCACGTCGCTGCCCCAGTAGATGTGCCCGTCGTCGACGGCCAGCGCATATGGACCATGGGCACCGGTGACGAACCCCTGATTCACGTCCGCACCACCGAGCGTCGCCCGCCCGATGGTGCCGGTCCGGTGGTTCGTCCAGTAGACGTGCTCTGCGTTGACCGCGACTCCGGCAGGCACTGAGGCCCCGCCAATGAGTCCCTGGTTGACCCCGGTGCCGTCGATGTTTGCGCGCCCGATTCTCCCGGTCAGATCGTTGGACCAATAGATAAAGCTCGGGTTAGCCGCCCGCCCCGGCGCCCCGAATCCCAGGACCGCGGCCACAACCGCCACGACTAGCGCCACTGACCACCCGGACACGCGACCGCGAGGACGCTTCACGACAGCTACCGGGAGGCGAGACGGAGATCCGACGTACAGTGCAGGACGACTCGGTACCAATGTTTGCCGAACGGATTCCAGAGCGTGGCGCTCGAATTTGGGTATCCGGTGGTCGTAGCGACCTGACGACTGCCGAACTTCGGGTCAAAGACCCTCTTTATGCCCGAAATGCTGACGCCGATCGGCCACGGGTGCGAGCTCTCCTGGATCTCCACCCCGCGCGGAAGTTCTGTGCCGAACGGCGCGTAGTCCAACCTGCGCAGGTAAGGATGATCGCTCGGGCACCGGTACGCCGGGACATATTCATTGGTGAACGGAGGACCGCTCATGGGGCGTTCCTTGAAGCCCGATACCGTGCAGACCACGTTCTGCGGGTCATCGCACGGAGCCACGAACGGGTGCTCGTTGCTGCCGTCTCCCGTCACCGCCGCGGCGTGCGCGTGGTCCGGGGCAAACTCCGCGCTGCCCGCGCTGCTCAGGGGAAGCACGCGGTTGCCGTTGGCCCGGCAGGTGCGCTCGACGGAGGCGCTGGGACCCAAGTAGATGAACTCGTTGCGCGCTCGGGGCGAGCACAACACGCGGTCATTGCGTCCCGAGACCATGACCTGGTGTCCGCTGCTGGTGAGCAGCACCTTCGCGGCGGCCTTGGTGTCGATCAACACGTCGCGACCGCCCGCCCCGATGAGCGTTCCGCCCGGTCCACCGTAGACGAAGTCGTTGCCGCGTCCGGCGCGGATCGTCACGCCGCTGCCGAGCGCACCGAGTTCGTCGGCGCCGCGGGCACCACCCACGATCGTCTCGCGCGAACCCAGCGCAAGGATGTAATTGGGGCGATTGGGAGTCCCGAAAACCGAAGCCCCGTCGCCGGTCACCACCACGGTGTTCCCGTCAACCCGGGCCCCCGGATCGAGCGCGGCAAGGCGGGCCGCAGAACCGGCCCGGGCCGCGTCGCCACCAGACCCGGCCGCCGCCAGCGAGATGCGGTTCCAGGACAGCCGGCGGATCTGCACTTGGGCGTCGGCGCGATCTCCGGCGAAGGCGCACCCCGGTGGCGGGAAGTCGGTTCGGAAGTAATTGAGCCCATGGCATCGATCGGACGTGCAGTGCAGGATCACCTTGTACCAGTGGCTGCCGCCGGCGATCCAGTTGGTGGCGCTCGAGTTCGGGAACCCGGTGGCGGTGCCAGCGGTGAGGCCGTCCCTGGTCAGCACTCCCGTGATGCTGATTCCGATCGGGTACGGGCGTCCCCAGTCCTGCTGGATCTGGACACCAAAGGGCGTAGTCAGGCCCCCGTAGTCGTAGTCCCTGCGCAGCAGATAGCCATGATCGGCCGGACACCGGTAGGCCGGCACGTATTCGTTTTGCCACGGCTTGGTCAAGGGGCGTACCTCGAAGGCCGACACGGTGCAGTCGACGTGGTTGGGATCGTCGCAGGGGGACACGAACGGGTGCTCGTTGCTGCCATTTCCGGTCACCGCTGAGGCTGTGGCGAGTGCCGAGGCCCGTGCGGCCAGAAACGGCGCCCGCCCGCGCAGGCGCCTCAGCGGCAGAACGCGAGCGCCATCGGCCCGGCAGGTGGCACTTATCCGGACACTTTTGCCGGCGTAGATGACGTCGTGTCGGGATCCTCTGGCGCACAGAACCCGATCGTCGCGACCGGAAACGATCGCGTCACTGCCGGATCCGACCAGCTCGACGGTCGCGTCCGCGGCGGCATCGACGAGCAGGTCGCGACCGGAGCCGCCGATCAGCTTTGCCCCTCTGCCGCCGTAGATCAGGTCCGCCCCCCTGCCGGCGCGGATTGTCGCGTCGTCTCCGAGCGCGCCTAGCTGGTCGTTGCCTTCCCCTCCGACGATCGTCACCCGCGAGCCCAGCGCGGCGATGAAGTTCGGCCGGCGCAAGACCCCGAACACGCGCACGCCGTTGCCGGTCGCGACGATCGTGTTGCCCCCGACGCGTGCCCCGGGGTCGCGCGCCGCCAGTTGCCGCGCCAGCCCCGCAGACGCTGGCGGGCCGGTGGCGATGGCGCGGTCCGCCCGCACGGCGCCGGACACGACCACAAGCCAGGCCAGAAGAAGTCCGGCGAGGATCGCACGAACACGCACGACCCGGACTGCCGAGACGATCCCGTTCACGCCGGCCATGATCGCCGCGTGCGGTCCTCGCCACAACCGGGACACCCCTATACAGCACCCTATAGTTTCGACCGGTGCGAGCGGTGTCGGTCGGCGGGAATGCGGGTCCGGCGCTGGAGCGCTTTCCCGGTGCCCCGCGATCCGGTAGCGCCGGACGCCTGCGATAATCGCGAGCCATGACCGCGAGCCTCGGCTCAATCCTGACCGCGATGGTCACTCCGTTCGACGCCGATGGCCGCGTCGACGAGGACGCCGCGGTGCGCCTCATGGACCACCTGATAAGCCACGGCTCCGATGGTCTGGTCATCTGCGGGACCACCGGGGAGGCCTCGACGCTGAACGACGAGGAGCACCTGGGGATGATTCGCCTCGCCGTCGATGAGATCGGCGATCGCTGCACCGTCGTCGCGGGCGTGGGCTCGAATGACACCAGGCACGCGGTGTGGCTCACTGAGCGTGCGACGGAGCTCGGCCCCGACGGTCTGCTGGCGGTGAATCCGTACTACAACCGCCCAAGCCGGCGGGGGATCATGCGCCACTTCGAGGAGGTCAACCGCGCCACCGATCGGCCAATCATCCTCTACAACATCCCGCAACGAACCGCCTCGGACATGCCCAACGACCTGCTGGCTGAGCTCGGGCAGCTCGAGAACGTCGTCGGCGTCAAGCAGGCCAATCCCGCGAACCTGGCCAAGATCGACGGGTTGATGATCTACGCCGGCAACGACGACCTGCTGGTGGACGTCCTCGACCTCGGGGAGCCGGGCGGGATCCTCGTGGCCAGCCACCTGGTCGGCGAGGAGATGCATCGGATGGTCGATGAGCCCGAGCGCCGCCGGGAGATCGACGAAGGCTTGAAGGATGTCTACGCGGACCTCGGGGTCGCGCCGCTGGCGTGCTCGGTGAAAGCGGCTCTCAACATGCTGGGCATACGAGCGGGGGTACCGCGCCTGCCGTACGTCGAGCTCGACGAGGACGAGACCGCGACGGTCCGCGCGATGCTCGAGCGCCACGGACTGCTTCAGACCGCCGACGCGTGAACGGCACCCTGCGGGTCCTGCCGCTCGGCGGTCTGGGCGAGATCGGCAAGAACATGACCGTCGTCGAGTACGAGGGGCGCATCGTGGTGGTAGATACCGGACTGCGCTTCCCGACCGCGGACATGCTCGGCATCGACCTCGTGCTGCCCGACTTCACCTACTTGCGCGAGCGGGCACACGACATCGAGGCGATCGTCATCACGCACGGCCACGAGGACCACCTCGGGGCGCTTCCGTGGGTGCTGCGCGAGCTCGATCACTGGCCCACGGTCTACGGTGGCCGGCTCACGACCGCCATGGCGCGCTCGAAGCTGGACGAGCACCGCCTGCGCGACGCTCCGCTCGAAGACCTGAGCCCGGGGAAGCGGGTCACGCTCGGTCCGTTCGAGCTCGAGCTGATCCACATGACGCACTCCATCCCAGACTCCGTTGCCGTTGCTCTTACCACCGAGCTCGGCACGCTGCTCGTGACCGGTGACTACAAGTTCGATCAGACGCCGGTGGACGGCGCGCCGGCCGATGTATCGCGGCTCGCGGAACTGGGTCGCGAGGGCCTGCTGCTCCTGTGCGGAGATTCGACGAACGCCGATCGAGAGGGGTTCTCGCCGTCGGAGCGCGGCGTGGGTCCGCACCTCGAGGAGGTCTTCGGCCATGCCGAGGGCCGGGTCATCGTGACCAGCTTCGCCTCGAACATACATCGCGTCCAGCAGGTGATCGACGCCGCCGCCGCGCTCGGGCGCAAGGTGTCGCTGGTGGGGCGCTCGATGCGCAAGAACGTCGGCATCGGGCGTTCGCTGGGCCACATCGTCGTACCCGACGGCATCATGATCCCGCCGACCGAGGTCGAGGACTGGCCCGACGAGAAGGTCATCGTCATCTCGACCGGCTCGCAGGGCGAGCCGCTGTCGGCGCTGCGGCGCATGGCTCACAACGATCACCGCGTGATCAAGCTGCACCGTGGCGACACGGTGGTGTTCGCCGCGACGCCCATTCCCGGCAACGAGCGCGCGGTCAACGAGACGATCGACCGCCTGTACCACATCGGCTGCGTTGTGATCACCGCGCGCGACGCCCCGATCCATGCCTCGGGGCACGGCTACACCGAGGAGCTGAAGCTGATGCTGAACCTCGTCAGGCCGCGCTACGTGATGCCAATCCACGGCGATTTCAAGCGGATCGGGCTCCACGCGCAGCTCGCGGCGGCGGTTGGCCTCGGACGGGAGCGGGTGTTCCGGGCCGAGAACGGGCTACCGCTCGAGATCGACGCGGCCGGAGCGCGGTTCGCCGAACCCGAGCAGTCCGGAATGATCTTCGTCGACGGGGTGGACATCGGTGACCCCGCCGACGTGGCCCTGCGCGACCGCCGCATGCTCTCCGCCGACGGCATCTTCATCGTGGTCGCGACCGTGTCCGAGCAGACCGGCGAGTCCGTCGCCCCGCCAGAGGTGATCTTCCGCGGCGTGCCGTTCATCGAGCAAGCCGACGAGCTGGTCGAGGAGATCCGCGAGGAGGTGACCCGCTCGCTGGCCACCGCCGCGACCGACGGCGTGCGCGAGATCGACCTGCTCCAGCAGGAGCTGCACGACGACCTCGCCGCGTTCGTCTACGACCGGCTGCGCCGGCGTCCGATGGTGCTGCCGGTGGTGGTGGAGGTGTGACCGGCGGCCGTCGCGGCCACACCGTTTCCGGCCGCGGCGTTCGCCGGAATCCGGATCACGAACCGCGCGCCGGAGCCTTGCTCGGGGTGCTCGAACGCCGCCGAGCCGCCGTGTAGCTCGGCCACCGCGCGGACGATCGCCAGACCCAGGCCCGAGCCGCGCCCGCCGTCGCGCCCATCGCGCACGAAGCGCTCGAACAGGCGGCCCTGGAGCGCCGGCGGGATCCCCGGACCGTCGTCCTCGACGATCAGCACGGCGTCCCCGTTGTCGGCGAGCGTGCTGGCGCGGATGTGCGTGCCCGGCGGGGTGTGTCGCACCGCGTTCTCGATCAGGTTGAGCACCAGGCGGTGCAGATCGTCGCGCGCCCCGGCGACCACCACCGGATGCGCCTCGACCGACAGCTCGTGGTCGTCGGCCATCGGCCCGAGCTCCGAGGCGGCCTCGGTCAGCACGTCCGCCAGGTCGGTGGCGCCTTGGGGTGCCGGCCGCTTCGCGTCGGCGCGTGCGAGCAGCAGCAGGTCGCCGACCAGGCGGCGCATCCGCCGCGTGGAGCGCAACGCCGCCTGCGCCGTATCCGCCTGCTCGCCGTCGAGCTCTTCGGCCAGGAGCTCGAGGTTGGCGAGCACGCTGGTCAGCGGCGTGCGCAGCTCGTGGGAGGCGTCGGCCACAAACTCGCGCTGGCGGTCGAGCATGGCTTCGGTCTCGGTGCGGGCGGAATCGAGCGATTGGAGCATCCCCTCGAGCGTCCGGGCGAGCTCGGCGACCTCGTCGTCGGCCTCGGGGTGGGGGAGCTTCCGGCTCGGGTCCCGGGTGCGTTCGATTTCGCGGGCCGCGTCGGTCAGCTGGGAGATCGGGCGCATGGCGCGCTGGGCGGTCGCGAGGCCGGCGAGCAGCGCGAGCACGGTTCCGCCGAGTACGCCGAACAGCAGGATGAGCTGCACGCGGGCGAGCGTGTGGTCGAGGTCCGAAAGCGGGCGTGCGTACAGGACGGTCGCTGGGTAATTGAGCGACCCGCGCATCGCCAGCGACCGGACCGCCACCCGGTATCCGGACCTCGTGAACATGACGTTGGTCTGCTGCGGGGCAGAACTGAAGGGCTCCGAACCCGAGGTGGGGATCGGCGCTGCCTTAGCGCCTTTAGCCGCGAGCGAGGCCTGCGTGCACCAGACCTGGTTGTCGACGATGATCCGGATCTGCGCGTTCTCGGCGCGGGCGTAGTCGTTGAGGTGAACGGGACCGCAGTTCAATGCCGGCGGCTTGGCTCGCACGAACTCGAGTCTGTGATTGAGCTGCAGCTGGAGCTGGTCGCCCGCCGAGCGCACCTCGTCGTTGAACTGGGCGCGCACCTGGTTGGTGGTGAAGACGCCGACCAGGACCGCGAACGAGGCCAGGATCACGAGCGTGAGCGCCGCGGAGCCGCCGGCCAGGCGCCAGCGGATCGGCAGCGACCTATACGCGGAGAACGTAGCCTGCGCCGCGGATCGTATGTAGGAGCCTGGGCTCTTCATCCGCTTCCAGCTTTCTGCGAAGGTTAGAGACGAACACCTCGATGGTGTTCGTCATCGAGAACGGGTCATAGCCCCACACCTCGTCCAGCAGGCGCTGGCGCGAGATCACGATCCGCTCGTTGCGCATCAGGTACTCGAGCAGCTCGAACTCGCGCTGGGTGAGGTCGATCCGGCGACCGGCCCGCGTCACCTCGTGCGTGTCCGGGTTTAGCTTGAGATCCCCCACGGTCAGGGTCGCCTGCCCGCGAGGGGGCCGGCGTCTCAGCAGCGCCCTCAGCCGAGCGAGCAGCTCCTGGCGCTCGAATGGCTTGACCAGATAATCGTCGGCGCCCGCGTCGAGCCCCTCGACCCGCGCCTCGACGGCGTCGCGGGCCGTCAGCACCAGGATCGGGACGTCGTCGGTCTCGCGCATCTGCTTGGCCACGTCGATCCCGTCGAGGCCCGGCAGGCCCAGGTCGAGGACCACCAGATCGGGAAGGAAGGCGTGCGCCTGATCGAGAGCGCCGAGACCGTCGCCCGCCACCCGGACCTCGTACCCCTCCATCCGCAGCGAGCGCTGGAGGACCTGGGCGATGGCGTCGTCGTCCTCGACGACGAGCACACGCGGGGGACGTTCGTAATCGACCATCATCCTCTGAAATGGTAGGGGCCGCGGTCGCGCGGGTGAGCGGCGTCGAGGGTCGGGAGGATCAGGCCGCGCGGCGTCGAAGCCACCCCTTTGGACATGCCCGCCCGCAAGCGAAAGACGCCGCCAAGACGGGCCAGGCGCTCGCTGCTCGCGAGCCGCCCGTCGCTGCCGCGGATCGAGCTTCAGGCCCACCACATCGACATCGCCGCCCTCGCGCTGGTCGCCATCGGCACCTTCCTCGGCGGGGTGGCGTACCTCGGGTGGTCCGGCGGGGCGCTCGGCAACGGCGTCATCAAGGGCCTGCGGTTCGTGTTCGGAGAGCTCGGCTACGCGGTGCCGGCGGCGCTGATCTTGAGCGGGGGCCTGGTCCTCGCCCGCGAGCTTCGCCCCCCGGGCCGGCCGCTGCGAACCGGAGCGATCTGCCTGACCGCGGCGCTCACCCTGGCGCTGGCGGCAGGCACGCTTGGACTCGGCCCCGGGGCCGCGACTGGCCAGAGCTTCTGGCGGCCGGCTTCGTTCGAGTCCCGAGGAGGGATCGTCGGGCAGGCGGAGCTGTGGATCACCTCGCATCTGTTCTCGACCCTCGGTGCCGACATCCTCGCCGTGTTCCTGTTCCTCGCCGGGCTGATCCTGGTCTCCGGCGCCACCATCGCGGGGGTCGCCCGAGCCACCGGCGCGGGCGTCGCCGGGACCGGCAGAGCGCTGAGGCGCTCCACCGAGGAGCTGGCTCAGAGCAGGATGCGGCGGCCCGCCACCGAGGCGGGGCGCGCCGCGGCGGCGGCCGGGCGCCCCGGCGACGTCGTGCTGCCGCCCGAGCCCGATACCTCGGAGCTCGTGATCCGCGCCACGCACGTGGAGGCGCCGCCGATCACCGATGACGCCGAGGTCACAGCCCAGCAGCCGGGCAACGATGGAGAGGCGGAGCCTGCGGAGCCGCCGGGGCCGGCCACGCGGGCCGGCCCCGGCGAGAGCGAACGACCCGAGGCGGTCGTCGCGGTCCGCTCCGAGGACCTGACCCCGCAGGGTCGCTACCGCGCCGCGATCACCGACGACCCCAATTTCGAGTGGCGGATCCCGTCGAGGCGGTTTCTCACTCGCTCGAACGGCGAGGCTCAGGCGCCGGACACGGCCGGGCAGGAGCAGGTCGCCGCCACCTTGCTCGAGACCCTCGGGCACTTCGGAATCGAGGCCAAGCTCGTCGGGCGAGTGACGGGGCCCCACATCACGCGCTACGAGATTCGCCTGGCCCCGGGGACGAAGGTCTCCAAGGTGGCCCAGCTCAAGGACGACCTCGCCTACTCGCTCGCGGCCACCGACATCCGCATCCTCGCGCCCATCCCCGGCAAGCACGCGGTCGGCGTGGAGGTGCCCAACGCGCGCCGGCGGATCGTCCATCTCGGAGACGTGTTTCAGGACCCCCCGCCGGACTGGTCGCCGCTGGCGGTGTGGCTCGGCAAGGACATCGCGGGCCGGGCGATCGGCGCCGACCTGGCGAAGATGCCGCACCTTCTGGTCGCGGGCACCACCGGCTCGGGCAAGTCCGCGTGCATCAACGCGATGCTCTCCTCGATCCTGTTGCGCGCCACGCCCCACGAGGTGCGCCTGGTGCTGGTCGACCCCAAGCAGGTGGAGCTCAACCATTACGAGTCGATCCCGCACCTGCTCACCCCGGTGATCACCAGCCCGCGAATGGCGGCCAACGCGCTCCAGAACCTGGTCAAGGAGATGGAGCAGCGCTACGGGATGATGTCGCTCGCCCGCACGCGCTCGCTGGCGGAGCTCAACCGCGCGCGCGAGCGCAGGGAAGAGCCACCGCTGCCGTACGTTCTGTGCGTGATCGACGAGCTCGCGGACCTGATGATGGTCGCTCCCGCCGACGTCGAGGACTCGGTCATCCGCCTGGCGCAGAAGGCCCGGGCAGTGGGGATCCACCTGGTGCTCGCTACCCAGTCGCCGCGGGTCGACGTGATCACCGGGATGATCAAGGCGAACGTCCCCTCGCGGATCGCCTTCGCCGTCTCCTCGCAGACGGACTCGCGGGTGATCCTCGACCAGAACGGGGCGGAGTCGCTGCTCGGGCAGGGGGACATGCTGTTCTCGCCGCTCGGTTCGAGCAAGATCCAACGGATCCAGGGCGCGTATATCGACGAGGAACAGATCGCCGAGCTGACCGATGCCTGGCGGCGCCAAGGCGAACCCGAATTTCATGAAGAACTGCTCGAGGAGGTAGAGGGGGAGGGCGGCGAGGACGATTCCGGCGAGAGCGAGTTCCACCCCGACGAGGATCCGCTGCTCGAGGAGGCGATCGCTCTGGTCGCGCAGATGGGAACCGCCTCGACCTCGATGCTCCAGCGCAGGCTCCGACTCGGCTACACCCGCGCCGGCCGCCTGATCGACATGCTCGAGCGCCGCGGGATCATCTCGGGATACGAGGGATCCAAGCCGCGCCAGGTCCTGATCTCGGAGGCCGATGTACCGCGGATCCTGGCGTACCTGGCCGAGGCCTCGGAGGGGCCCACAAGCCCCGATCGAGCGCGCGTGCCGGACGTTTCAGACGACTCTTAAGGGCGCGGGATCGCATGTAGCCTTGGAGGCTCATGGCCGATATCGGCAGCACGTTGCGCGAGGCGCGTATGCGCGCGCGGATCGACATGAGCGAGGTGGAAGCGCAGACCAAGATCCGCGCCAAATACCTGCGCGCGATCGAGAACGAGGAGTGGGACCTGCTGCCCGGTCCCGTCTACGTCAAGAGCTTCCTGCGGACCTACGGCGATTACCTCGGGCTCGACAGCCGCGGGCTCGTCGAGGAGTACAAGCGCCAGTACGAGCGTCCGACCGACCACGATGTCCGCCCGGCCTCGTCGTTTCACCGCGAGCGAGAGCGCGCCGCCCGGGGGCCGTTGGTTCCTCCCTGGGCGGTGATCGGGGTCGTCCTGATCGGGATCGTGGCGGCCCTCTACGTAATTGGCTCAAGGAACAACAAATCGAAGACGCCCACTGCCCCGACGGCGCAAGCGGGTGGGTCCCATCGCCCACACCATCGAGTCCGCCATCGCGCCGCTCCCGCGCCGCCGACCATGGTCACGCTCGAGCTCGTCCCCACCGGGAGCGTGTACGTGTGCCTCGTCGACGGAGCGGGCAAGATGCTGATCCCGGGTCAGATCTTCAGCGCTGGCCAGACGATTCCCCGAAAGACCGCGGGCAAGATGCTCCTCACGCTCGGCAACAACGCGGTGCAGATGAAGGTGAACGGCAAGCCGGTAACCGTGGCCCCGTCCTCGACTTCGATCGGTTATACGCTGCTGCCCAACGGCGCATCGCCGCTTCCCGTCGCCCAGCAGCCGCGGTGCGCATGAGCGCTGCGAGGAGCTCAGACGCCGTCCGGGCCGGAATCCTGATCACCGGGACCGAGGTCCTCACGGGAATAATCTCCGACCGCAACGGTCCCTGGCTGTCGCAGCGTCTTCGGGAGATCGGCGTGGACGCTTCGATGATCCAAGTCGTGGGGGACCGACCAGACGACCTCCTCGCGGCGCTTAGGTTCATGGCCGCCGAGGGCATGGCGCTGATCGTGACCAGCGGAGGCTTGGGGCCCACGGCCGATGACCTGACCACGGAGGTGGTGGCGCGGTTCACGGGGCGGGAGATGCTGCTCGACGCTCGGTTGGAGTCGAGGATTGCGGAAATCCTGAAGCCGCTGATGAGCCGGTGGCCGAACCTCGATCCGGACGCGATCCTCGCGTCCAACCGCAAGCAGGCGCTGATCCCGCGGGGCTCGACGGTCCTCGACCCGATCGGGACCGCCCCGGGTCTCGTCGTGCCGCCTTTGTCGGGGACGCGGCCGACGGTGGTGGTGCTTCCGGGGCCGCCTAAGGAGCTCCAGCCGATGTGGGAGATGGCCCGCAGGACCGAGGCCTTTGGGGCGGCGGTCGCCGGCGCGACGACGTATACGAACTCGATTCTCCGCCTGTTCGGGATACCCGAGTCGGAGATCGCGGAGACGCTGCGGGTTGCCGAGTCCGAAGGGATCCCGCTCGAGCAGCTCGAGATCACCACCTGTCTGCGTCGGGGGGAGATCGAGGTGGCCACGCGCTATGAGCCTCCGGCCGAGGGCGTGTACCGGGAGCTCGTCGAGTTCATCGCTCGCCGCCACCCCGACACGCTGTTCTCGCGCGACGGCTCGACGGTCGACGAGCAGGTGGCTTCGGTGCTGGTGGGCTCCGGACGCACGGTTGCCGTGGCCGAGTCGGAGTCGGGCGGCCTGATGTCGGGGCGGTTGACCGAACGGCCCGGCTCCTCGGCTTACTTCTTGGGCGGGGTGGTCGTGTACTCCAACGAGGCCAAGATCGCCTCCGCGGACGTCGATCCTGAGCTGATCGGGCGATTCGGAGCGGTCTCCACCGAGGTGGCCGAGGCGCTCGCCGATGGGGCCGCGTCGCGCTTCGGCGCTTCGATCGGCATCGGGATCACCGGCGTCGCGGGTCCGGACGGAGGGTCCGATGAGAAGCCGGTGGGGTTCGTGTGCTTCTCGGTGAGCGCATCGGACGGCAACCGAATCACGCGCAGCACTCGCCTGCCCGGTGGGCGTTCCGACGTCCGTGAGCGTTCGACCACGGTCGCCATGCACCTGCTGCGGCGGCTGCTTTCCGGGGAGGGGTCGATCGCGGCGAGCGAGATCCGCGCCGGCGTTCGGGCCGCGGGCAGACGCTCCTCGTGAACGACGAGCGCGCGCGGCTGTTCGTCGCCCTCCAGCTGCCGGCGGACGTTCGCGAGGCGCTCGCGCGATGGCGTTCCCGCGCGCTGCTCGGTATCGACGACCTGCGGCTCCTGGCGGCGGAGGATCTACACGTCACGCTCTGTTTCCTGGGCTGGCGGGCGGTGGGGGAGATCGAACCGATCCTCGAGGCGTGCCGAGTGGTGGAGAGCCGTGGGGTCGCGGAGCTGCGGGTCACGGAGGCGGTCTGGCTCCCCCCGCGGCGCCCGCGGGTGTTGGCGGTGGCCTTCGATGACGTGGGTGGAGCGCTCGGCCGGGCGCAGGCCGCGCTGTCCGACGCGCTGTCGGCGGGCGGGTGGTACGCGCCCGAGACGCGTCCATTTCTCGCCCATGTCACGCTGGCGCGCGCCGCGCGGGGCGCCCGGCTGCGGGAGCGCGAGCTCGAGTCGCCGCCGGCGCTCGCTCTGACCGGGTCGTCGGTGGCTCTGTACCGCTCGCGGCTATCGGCGGCGGGCGCCCGCTACGAGCCGCTGGGGACGTTGTCGCTCGGGAGCGCGGGCGGGGGGAGTCGGCTTGACCCGGTCGCGGTCGTGGAGCGCTTCCACGCCGAGCAGGCGCGTGCCTACGCTGGGGACGGGCTGGCAGGCGTTCGCGAGCTGCTTAGCGACGACGTGGTCTGGCACGTTCCCGGCCGCAGCGCGATCGCCGGGGAGCACCGAGGAGCCGGAGCCGTGCTCGAGTACCTGGACCGTCGCCGGCGGATGACCAACTCGAGCTTCCGAGTGACCGTGCACGGCATCGCGATGATCGGAGAGCGCGTCGTTCAGCTCGCCGGCGGCCGTGCCACCCGCGAGGGGCGAGACGTGAGCTGGGAGACGGTTGGCGTGTTCCGCGTCGAGGGCGGCCGGATCGCCGAGTGCTGGCTGGTGCCGTTCGACCAGCTCGCGTTCGACGAGATCTGGCGGTAGGGATGTGGTGCGCGTCGCGCCCGGCTGAGCCGGTAAATATGAGGAGCGGATGCCCGGTTCACTCGATTCTCTGAGGTCGCGCGCCGATACGGTCGTCGGCGACGGCATCGAAGCGGCGGTGCGGGCCAAGCACCGGTGGCGCCTTCGCCGGCTCGGTTCTCAGGCGCTGACCCCGAGCGGGGACGGGTTGTGGGCGGCCGGCGATCCCCCGCCGCGGGAGGGATGCTCGCTTGAGGTGCTGATCGACGGGGCTGCGGCGTTTGCGGCGATTACGGAGGCGATCGAGCGGGCGCACGAGTTCGTGTTCGTCACCGCCTGGCACTTGGCCCCGTACTTCGAGCTCGTCCGAGGCGAGCGTCGCGTCGGACTCGGGGAGCTGCTCGCGGAGGCCGCCGAGCGGATCGACGTGCGGGTGCTCGTGTGGGCCGGAGCTCCGGTGCCCGTGTTCCATCCCACCCGGCGCGAAGTTGCCGATGCCGTTGCCACGCTGACCCGCGGGACCCGGATCCGCTGCGAGATCGATCCCCGCGAGCATCCGTTTCACTGCCATCACGAGAAGACCGTCGTAGTCGACGGCGAGACCGCGTTTGTCGGTGGCATCGACATGACCGACTACGCGGGCGATCGATACGACACGCTCGACCACCCGGCCAGGCGCCGCCTCGGCTGGCACGACGTGGCGGCGCGGGTGCGCGGCCCAGCCGTGGCCGACGTCCAAGATCACTTCGCGCTGCGTTGGCGAGAGCTGACGGCGGACGAGCTCCCGCGCACGTCCGCACCGGGCCCGGCCGGTGATGAGGTGGTTCAGGTCGTGCGGACGATCTCCGATGGCATGTATGAGTCGGTTCCTCGAGGCGACTTTCGGATCCTCGAGAGCTACGTGCGCGCAATCCGCTCCGCCCGGAGCTTTGTCTACCTCGAGAATCAATTCCTGTGGTCGCCGGAGGTGGTCGCGCTGCTCGCCGACAAGCTCCGCCGGCCTCCCTCTACGGAGTTTCGGATCGTCGTGGTCCTGCCCGCGAGGGCCAACAACGGCCAGGACGACACCAGCGGCCAGCTCGGAGTCCTGGTCTCGGCCGATGACGGCGCCGGCCGCCTGCTGGCGGCGACGGTTCGCTCGTTGAGCGGTCACCGAGACGACCGCCTGTACGTCCACGCCAAGGTGGGCATCGTCGACGACCGCTGGCTGACGATCGGCTCCGCCAACCTGAACGCGCACTCGCTTTTGAACGACACCGAGATGAACGTGGTCACGACGGATCCCGATTTGGTTCGAGATACCCGGCTGCGCCTGTGGGCCGAGCACCTTGGCGTGGACTTGGCCGAGATCGCCCAGGAGCAGCCGTCGACGGTGGTGGATGAGCGCTGGCGCCCGATTGCCGCCGAACAGCTGCGGCGGCTGCAGGGCGGGCTGCCGCCCAGCCACCGGTTGCTCGCCCTTCCGGGGGTCTCGCGAAGGTCGCGGCGACTGCTCGGGCCGCTGGTGGGTCTGATCGACGACGGCTGAGGATTGGTGTGCGCCGCGAACCGTTTCGTGTCGCCGGCCGTATCGCTCGATAACCACTGACCTGTCTGGGGGCGTCGGACCGTGCGGTCCCAGCGCCATGCGCTGGGTGGCGCCGCGCTGCGTCGCGGCTTCCCGCGATCCGAGAAGGAGTAGAGATGTGTGTTCATACGATCCTCGAGGATGTCCTTTTGACCCACCCGGCGGTCATGGACGCCGCGGTCGTGCCCAGCGCCGACGAGCGCACCGGCGGAGTGCCGATGGCGTTCATCGTGCCGCGCGGTTCCACATCACCGCGCGAGCTCATCGCGTGGGTGGCCGAGCAGGTCTCGCCTTACCCGCGCATCCGCCGCGTCGAGTTCGTCGATGCCATCGGCGGGTTCGCGTGTGCCTGCAGCAACGGCTGAGTGTCCGCTTTCGTAAGTAGCGGCGACACAAAGAGTGGTCACCGGCGGATGCATGGCGAGGACGCGGGATCCGACGTGTAGCAGCGCTACACGAGGATCCGAGGACGAAGCCAGGCGCCGCCGACCGGACGACTCGTGGGCGGCCCGACGTTTTGGCGAGGCTGGATGCCGACCGGGCCGCCCACGAGCGCTCGACTGTCGTCGCAACTTGCGAAAGCGGGCACTAGACTGAGCGGCGATGAGGTGGGGTCGATCAGCTCCCCGGGCCGGGCGCGCGCGGCGCTTTGCTCTCACGGCGTTGATCCTGGGCCTCGCGGTGATGACCGCGCTTCTTACGTCAGCGCCCGTTGCGGCGAGCGGGCGACCGCAGCCCCTGACCCCGGTGGTGCTGTTTCCGGCGTTTCACTTCACCAAACTCGAGGTGACCGTTCGTAACCAGACCGTGGCGCCGGGGTGCCCACGCTCGGGCACCTTCGAGGATTACTACGAGAACCCGCATCCGAGCACCGCGTTCTCGCAGGTGTGCCGAGATGAGTTGATGACTCTGCGGTATGACCCGGATCCGCGGCTTCCGATGCCGGAGCGGTTCTCTAATCAGCGTGGTGTGTCGGTCGGGATCATCGATTACGGGCGGACGGCCAGCGCGCCGTTCTATGGTCAGCTCTACCAGGCGCTCGGGGCCGACGGATACAGCGCGGACAAGGACATCCGCGTGGCGGGCTATGACGCCCGCCTCACGCCCGACCTCGGTGGCTTTCTCGCCCGGACGGTCGCTCTGATCGAAAGGACGTATCGAGCCAACGGCAACCGGCCCGTCGAGCTGGTGGGCCATTCGAACGGCCCGCTGTACGCGCAGTACCTGCTCACCCACACCAGCCGCTCGTGGCGACAGAAGTACATTCACGGCTTTACCCCGATCGCCGGCAACTTCCCCGGTCAGGGCTCCGTCTACTCGATCATGTTCACCGGGTTGAACATCGAGGACTTCAGCTACCCGAGCACCCATGCCAATGCGGTCAGCAGCGCGCGGATGTTTCTGAGCTCGCCCGCGAGTTACATGAGCTCGGCGGATCCCTCGGTGTTCGGCAACCGCGAGGTCGTGGTGAAGGACGCCGCGACCGGCGTCAAGTACACCCCGGTCGACTACCGGCGCCTGTTCAGGGACGCGCACCTGCGCGACGCGCTCCAGATCGCCAACTACTACATCGGGTTCGTGAAGTTCAGAGACCCCGCCGACTTCCCGGACGTCGACGTGACGGCCGAACGCGGTTCGGGCATCCCGACCGTCGTCGGCGCGGTCCTGCCGACCCTGGCGGTCGGCCAGGTGGTCACGCCGAAGACCGTCTTTTATATGCGAGACGGCGACGTCAACCAGGAAGACATTACGAACACCGCGATCGAGGCCTGGCGCGCGATGCCGTGCTACCACTTCAGCCTCACCGACAATCCCGGGGTCAACCACTTCGCGCTTCCCAGCAACGCCGGCGTGCTGGCGCGGCTCATCGCCGACCTCGGGCGACCGCGCTCGCGCTGCCGCTAGGTGAGCGAGGCGCTCGCGCTGCCGCTAGGTGAGCGAGGCGCTCGCGCTGCCGCTAGGTGAGCGAGGCGCTCGCGCCGCCGCTCGGGTGAGCGAGACGCTCGCGCCGCCGCTAGGTGAGCGAGACGCTCGCGCCGCCGCTCGGGTGAGCGAGACGCTCGCGCCGCCGCTCGGGTGAGCGAGACGCTCGCGCCGCCGCTCGGGTGAGCGAGTTGGGTGATCGGGCGGAGGCGAGCGGCTTGGCCGCCCGCAGACGCGGGTAAGCTGCTGGCAGCAATTGTGAACTTCCGTCAATCGCGGCGACCAGAGTCGACCGATTCCTGTGCGTCCGCGGCACGTGCGAGGCTGGCATGAAAAAGGTCTTAGAGCTCCTGTTGTGCATCCTGCATCCGGTCGCCATGGTGCTGATCTGGATCAACCTCTTGACGCGCACCGACATCGGCGCGGTGGCGAAGCTGACCTGGGCGATCGCGGTCCTGGTGCCGTTCGTCCCGTTCGTCTATGTGCTGACCGGCAACGATTTCATCTGACCCGTCGACGATCACCCGGCCAAAGCTGTAGCCCTCGGACCGCACTACGGTTACCACGGTCAGAGGAGACACGGATCTGATCGTCCTCCCGGACCGCGTAGTGACCGACTCGTGGCGCCGCGATGAGCGTCACACCGCGGCCGCGCTGCACCTGACCTGCTGACGCCGCCGGAGGGAGCAAGTGGCGCGCTACGTGGAGCTTCGCCGGCACACCGACAGCGACGGCGACCTGCTCACCGAGGACGGAGTCCGGGCGGCGCTCGAGATCGGCCGCGGGCTCACGGGAGCGTACGCGCTTCTGGTCTCGAGCGGCGCGCAGCGCGCGACCCAGACGCTGGCATGCTTTGCCTGCGCCCTGACCGAGGCGGTGAGCGGCGGGGTGATCGTCGAGCTCGGTCTGCGCTCGGAGGTCGAGGATCGCTGGCGCGCCGCGTACGAGGCCGCCGGGAGCGGTGAGCTCTCGGCGCTGCGTCGGGCGGACCCCGAGCTCGTGCGGGAGGACTCGGAGCGATTGGCCGCCGGGCTGCGCCGGATCCTCGATCGCCTGCCCGATGAGGGCCGCGCGCTCGCGGTCGGCCACAGCCCGACGAACGAGGCGGCCGTGTTCGGCCTCACCGGCGGACTGGTGGCGCCGATCTCCAAGGGAGCGGGCGTGATCGTGGTGGCCGAGGCAGATCGCGCGCGCGTCGAGCCGCTTACCTGAATGGGCGCTGAGGACCTCCCTGCTGCGTTTTTCGCGGGCAGCGACTCCGGGTGGCCGTTCCGGGGACGCCCCTGACGATCGTGCCAGCGCAAGCGCGCGTGCTAGAGCATCTGGTAGATCGTTGAGTAGCCGATCAGGAACATGACCTTGCTGTCCGTGATCACCGGGCTGAACTCGCCGTCGGGGAACGAGAACACCTGTCGGCCGGTGCGGAGGTCGAGGCCGGCGGTCCGGTTCGAGCCGAGGTCGGAGTAGTAGACGACGTTGCCCAGGACTGTGGCCGAGCCGTCGATCCGCCCGCCGGCGGCATGGCTCCAGCGCACGCCGCCGCTATCGGCGTCGTAGGCGTAGAAGCTGCCGTCGTAGGAGCCGATGTACACGGTCGGGCCGAGACCCGGAACATCGGCGACGGCTGGGGAGGCGTAGACGTACGCACCCGTCGACGCGGTCCAAGAGGTTGCTCCGGAGTTCGCCCAGAACGCGTACACAGCACCGCTCGTGCTGCCGATGTACACCCGCCCGAACGCGACCGCCGGGGTCGAGTAGAAGCTATCGCCGCCGCTGGCGGACCAGATCTCCTGGCCGTCGGCAGCGTTGAGCGCGTACACGTGGGCGCCGTAGTCGCCGAAGTAGATCGTGTCGTGAGCGAACGCGACCCCGCCCTTCACGGCGCCGCCGGCCTGGAAGGCCCAATTGAGGTGGCCGTCGTAGGTCCTGAACGAGTACACGGTGCCACCCTGGTCACCGAGGAACACGCTGAGGCCGTGGACCAGCGGCGAGGACTCGCTGCCCGCGGGCAGCGAGCGTGACCACACGGTCTTTCCGGTCTTCATCGACACGGCCACGACCGCGCCGTTGCCCGGCGCCTTGGCGCCGGGCGTGGTCGAGAGAAGCGCGAAGAACACGAGCTTGTGCCGGAGGTCGAGCGCCGGAGAGGCCGCGGCTACGGTCCCCACCTTGCTCTGCCAGAGCAAATGACCGTTGGTCGTGCGGAGGGCCTTGGCCGATCCGTCTGCGTCCTCGAAGTACAGCGTGTTGTCATAGATCACGGGCGGGAACTCGAGCAGCGCACCGTCCTGCAACTTCCATCCGACGTGCAGGGGCCGGTCGAACTTGGCTCCGTTGGGGAAGAAGCGGGTGCGGGCGAGGTTGTAGCCATACAGCGGCCAGGGGTCATCAGCGGGCGCTGGGCGCGGCTTGGGCCGAGGGGGCGGGAGCGGGGCCGGAGGCAGGGGCGGGGGCGGAGCGGGCGCGACCGACGCCGCGGGATCACGGCGATGGTGCGTAGTTGCAGAATTGTGCGGTACGAGGACCGCCACCGCGACCCCCATCGTAAGCAGCAGGCCCGCCACGGCGACGAGTCCCCGACGCAGACCGGGACTCGGCATGGCGGCGGATATTAACCAGCCGCGAGGACGCCTGAGGCGCATGAACCGAAGCGCGCGGCGGCCACGGACAGCATCGATCTGGTTGCGCCGCGGTGCACCTCGCGCTGCGCACCACTACTCCTACTACTACTACTCCTACTACTACTACTGGAGCCGCAGGTGCCACACCGGCGAGCCGCGTGGCCGCGGCATATGACACGTGTAACCGTTGCTAATCCACTCGATCGAGCCTGTCGCACACCCGCGCGTCCAGCGCACCCGAGTTGTAAGCCGCGTAAGCGCGACGTATCTAGGCACCACGCCTCGAAGACGAGGGTCCGAACCCGCGGGTGAAATCGGGCAGGAGATCGTACGTGGTTGACCTTTTGACGAATATACGCGCATTGAGTCACGCACGTGCGTGTAACCGTTGATTTCGTCGTGTTCATCACCCATCAACCCAGGCGAAGCGACAGATCCGTTCGCCGAGCGAGTTATTCGACCCGACGTCGGCAACTCGCGGTTGAAGCGATGTGGCGCCCTGGACTCAGCTGATCTGAGCGGTGATGAGGGGGGCGGTCGTGGGAACCAGTGTGCCCCCCGAGGGCTCGGCGGTGACGAGGACCTCGCTCACTCCGCGGAGATCGCCGACCAGGCCGATGTCGCCGGTGCCGGTGCTGGTAACGCTGAATAGCGTGCTCGTCGGCGACGGCGCGGCGTGTCCGCGCTCCAGCCAGACCTGGTAGATCTGCCCGCTCGGGGGCGGCGGGAAGTGACTCACGACGAGCTCGCCGCGCCTCCCTGTCACCCGGAGCTCGGCGCTCCCGGTGCCGCGCACACTCGCCTGGATCACACGGGTTCCCGACGAGCCGCCGGACGCGAGCTCGACGATGCCGACGGCCACCAGTGCCGCCGCCAGCACGCCCGCGACGGCGGCCGCGGGGCTGGGCGCCCAGCCCCAACGTCGCCGCGCCCGCGGCCGCGGCGCAGGCCGCCCTCGCTGATCTGGCTCCTCGCGCGCCGGCCCGGCGTCCTTCGGCTCCGATCTCGCCGCGTCGATCACGCGCCGGCGGAGGTCACCCGGGGCGGCGAGCTGCGGCGCGGCGGCGGGTAGCGCTTCGACCACCGGTTGCAGGGCGGCGACGTCCTCGCGGCAGGCGGCACAGCTGGCCAAGTGAGCGCGAAACGCCTCCAGCTCCTCGGGCTCGAGCGCGCCGAGCACGTATGCGGCGGCGTCGTTGCCGCACTGGCGCTTGTCGGGCATCTTCTCTGAAGTGCTCACAGCACCACCGCCCGGCTATCGCCAAGCAAGGCGCGCATCCGGCCCAATCCGAGGCGCATCCTCCCCTTCACGGTACCGGCGGGGAGCGACAGCTTGCGCGCGATCTCGCTGTGCGTGAGCCCTCCGAAGTAGGCGAGCTCGATCACCTGACGCTGATCGGTCGGGAGAGCGTCCAGTGCCCGGAGGATCTCTCGCCGCTCGTCGCGCCGCTGCACCTCGCTTTCGGTCCGCTCCGTCCCAGCCACGCGTTCGGCGGCAAGCTCGTCGCGCACATCTCTGCCGGCCTTGGCCCGCTCGACCCGCACCGCGTCCAGCGCTCGGTTGTGCACGACACTCGCCACCCAGGCGCGGACGCTGCCGCGAGCCGGGTCGTAGCGGCTGTTGGCCCGCCACAGCGAGAGGAACGCCTCCTGCACCGCGTCCTCGGCCATCGCTCGGCGCCCACAGATCCTGTGGGCGAGCGAGTAAGCCGCATCGACGTGACGATCGAAGATCAGCTCGAACGCGCTGATGTCGCCGTCCTGGACGAGGTACATCAGTTCCTCATCGCTGAGGTCTCGAAGGTCGACGGAACGAGAGCGGTTGGCGGATCCGAGCACGGTGAAGTCCAAGGAGATTTGATCACGTTCGGCAGCCGATCGGTAGCCTCGGACGAGATGCGGGTGGTGATCACGGGCAGCACCGGAACGATCGGCCTCTCGCTTGCGCGAGCTCTCCACGCGCGCGGCGACGACGTCGTGGCGTTGTCGCGCAATCGTCGGCACGCGGCGGAGATCCTCGGGGAGACGGCCCAGGTCCATGAGTGGGCCGAGCCGAAGCAGTCGGCGCCGCCGCACGAGGCTCTGGCCGGGGCCGACGCCGTGGTCAACCTGCTGGGGGAACCGATCGCCCAGCGCTGGACGGATGCGACGAAGCGCGAAATTCGCGACTCGCGGGTGAGGTCCACCCGATCGCTCGTAGAGGCCCTGCGGGGGCTCCCTGACGATGCGCGCCCGCGCACGCTGGTATCGCAATCCGCCGTCGGCTACTACGGGCCCCGCGACGCGCAACTGCTGGACGAGGAGGCCCCGCCCGGCTCCGACTTCGTCGCGAGCGTCGTCGTCGACTGGGAACGCGAGGCCCGCTCGGCGAGTCCGCCGCTGCGCGTGGCGATCACGCGGACCGGGGTCGTCCTCTCCCCGAGCGGGGGCGCGCTCGCCAGGATGCTTCCGTTCTTCCGGCTCGGGCTCGGCGGCCCGATAGCCGGCGGACGCCAGTACGTGCCGTGGATCCATCTCGATGACGTCATCGGCGCAATCTTGATCTCCCTCGACAACCAGGGTGCGGAGGGGCCACTTAACGTGACCGCGCCGAACCCGGTCACGAATCGTGAATTCGGACGTGCGCTCGGACGGGCGCTCGGGCGGCCAGCCGTCCTGCCGGTGCCGGGCTTTGCACTGCGGTTGCTGTACGGCGAGATGGCTGAAGTCGTCACCACCGGCCAGCGTGTGCTGCCGGCGCGGCTGGGCCGGCTCGGCTACCAGTTCCGCCATCCGCAGGTCGAGCCGGCGCTCAGGGACGTTTTGTCGCGAGGGTAGGCGGCGCCGGGGATCCCGGGGCTCCGCGCGTCGGCCTAGCGCCCCTCCAAGCTCTCTCGCCGTCGCCTTGGGTGTTCGAGGGTTTCAGCCCTTGGGTGTTCGAGGGTTTCAGCCCTTGGGTGTTCGAGATTTCAGCTCATAAGTGGTTGTTGCAAAAACGCACCGCGCTGTTGCAAAAACGCACCGCGCTTGTGCGTCGATCACAACGAGGCGGAGCGGAGTCCCTAGGGAGCGGCACGTGGTCGCTCCTATG
>Ga0213881_10000542_pt1 | contig 23438 bp, 23 predicted proteins | sample BarmaccoBMER_R08_FD_160104 | JGI IMG/M metagenome (GOLD analysis project Ga0213881, IMG submission 160104) | Barbacenia macrantha exposed rock microbial communities from rupestrian grasslands, the National Park of Serra do Cipo, Brazil - ER_R08 ... | reverse complement strand
CCCCGAGGCCAGCTGCCCAATCACCATGGTGGAGCTGCGCCAGCTGGGCGGCGCGCTCGCCCGCGACCCTGAGGTCCCCAGTGCGGTCAGCGGCCGGACGGCCGCGTTCCAGCTCTTCTGCGGCGCGGTGGCCGGACCCGACGGCGCCCAAGCCATGCACGACCACATGGACGACGTTTTCCGCGGCCTGCGCGCCTGGGAGGTCAAGGGCGGAACGCTTAATTACCTCGGCAGCCGGGATACCGCGCCAGAAATCATCCGCGATACATTCGGCAAGCCCGCCTATGACCGGCTCAGCAAGATCAAGCGGAGCCACGACCCGGCCAACCTCTTCCGGATGAATCACAACATCCGGCCGGCGAATTGAAATGTAGCCAGGGCAGAAGGAAAGACACAAATAATCATGACGCAAGCCGTAAAACGGCTGACTGTGCCGGGCGGCCTCGCTGACCGGCTTAGCCTGCCGATAGGGCGTGCTCCAGCACCTCGATCACTCCGCTGACGGGGTTCGCGGCGACTGGGTCCATCTGGGGCTTGACCCGCCCGTGCTCCCCTTCCAGGGGCGTGCGGAACGGCGCGGTTCCCCGGCTCGAGCCGGGGAACCGCGCCGTTTCATGCGCTGTATCGGATCATGTGCTGGGGCGCGCGTTACGTCCCGGCCGTGGACCGCGCCGTCGGCTCGCGCAGGCCCGCCGCCGTGGCCGCGTCGATCAGGGTCAGGGCCTTGTCGATGAGCTCGCTGGCGCTGACAGAGTCGGCGTCCAGCCCGATGATGAGCTCGTGAGCGCGCCGGCTTCGGCCATGTCGGCGAAGTCCTCCGCCAGTTCCCGGGGCGAGCCCTGGAACTGCTGCCGCCCTGTACCGAGCGGCTTGGCGGTGACCGAGACGAACGGCGCGAGCGGGACCAGGCGCAGGGCCGCCGGGTCGCGCCCGGCATCCTCGGCTAGGCCGAGGATCTGCTTCCAGGTCCCGGCCATGACCGGGCCGGGCAGGCTGCTCGGCAGCCAGCCGTCCGCCTTCTCGGCGATGCGGCAGATCGCCCGCTTGGTGAAGCCGCCGCCGAGCAGGACGGGGATCCTGGTCACCGGCTTGGGGCTGACGATCGCTTCCCGGATGGTGATCTGGGAGTCCAAGTAGGTCACCAAGTCCGGGGCCGCCAGCGCGCGCAGCGCGTCGATCACCTCATCCAGCGCCTGGCCGCGCCGGGCGAAACCGGCCCCGGACGCCTCGTACTCATCGGCTGACCAGCCGCTGCCCAGCCCGACGGCCACCCGTCCGCCGCCGGTGGCCTGGTCGAGCGTGGCGAGCGCGCGGGCCAGCTGCAGCTTGCCGTGCAACGGCGCGACCAGCACGCTGGTCCCCAGTCTGATGCGCCCGGTCACCGCGCCCGCCAGTGTCAGCACAGTCAGCGGGTCGGCGCAATGCCGGTAGTAGTTGGGCCAGGGAAGCCCGTCGATCCCGTAGAGGCCATTGGCCGGGTGAAGCGGGAACAGCACCCGCTCGTACGCCCACAGTCCGGCGTACCCCGCCTGCTCGGCCGCAGTCGCCACGTCTGCCACGTCGCGCCGCAGATCACGATGAGCCCCCTGTGGAAGGGCGAGTCCGAATTCCATGGAACCGATCGCAGCAGTCCTGGATCAACGGGGTGTCGCCGTCTTGTTGACGGCCACCGGGCACCCGCGTCCCTGTCTGTCAGACTCGGGTGAGATATAAGGTGCATATGGGACTTCTGTAGCTATTCAGGACGAGGGCAGGCAGCCTTGGTGTCATCAGCCGACCGGATGGCAGCGAACAGGTGACCTACGACGGTCGTCCCCTCTACTACTTCGTCGGCGATACATCCCCTGGCCAGACTCACGGTTAGCCTTTTCGCTGGGCGGTCGTGCTGCCCTGAGAATCCCGGCGCGTGTGGCGGGACTGCCGGCTGGCGCAGGTCGCTGCCGCTCTGTGGCGGGGCTGGCGGACGGGTGCGGCCTGGCGTCGTGAGCGGCGCCGACCTCGGAGGAAAGACAGCTGTTCAACCCGGCAAAGGTAACCACTACGCGCTACCGATACCGGGGAGCGGCCATCCCATCTCCGTGGCCGGTCCTGGAATGAGGAAACGCGCAGGTCCGGACAGGGCTTGCGGAGCGCCAGGTGCCCGGAGACAGGCACGCCGGGTGCGGGAAGCGGTCACGGGAAACGGGCCGGTCGACAAGACCGAAACCGCGCCCCGGACCGACTTCACCACCCACGTCAGCGGCGTGATGCGGGAGCTGGTCGTGGCCCGGGACTGGCTGACGGTCTTCCAACTGCCCTCGTACGCCTCCGAGCTCAACCCGGTCGAGTCAGCCTGGGCGCTGCTGAAGCGGTCCCTGGCCACCTGGTCAAGCGCACCCTCGCCGAGCTCACCGCCCTGGTCAAGACCAGGCTCCGGCGGATGCAGTACCGCCCCGACCTGCTCACCGCCTTCCTCACACGGACCCACCTAGACCTCACATCCTCTGTAACCCCAGGAATTGAAAGTCGTTAGCACTTCTGCGGTCGGACCCGTCGCTTCTGCCCGGTGCGGTCGAAGAGTTCCTCCGCTGACGGATCTGTCCACAATGCCACTCTCCGGTTCATCACCGAGCCAGTACGTGTCGGCGATACCGAGATCCCAGCCGGGCAGCTTGTCTACATCTCGCTGCTCGCGGCCAACCGTGACGGTGACCGATTCACGGATCCCGCCAAGTTCGGTATCACTCGCAAGCCCGGCAGTCACCTGGCATTCGGACACGGGATCCACCACTGTGTCGGTGCACCGCTGGGCCGCCTTGAAGGGGTGATCGCCATCGGCCGGCTGCTCAACCGCTTCCCCGGTCTCAGTCTGGACACGGATCCCGGCGCCTTGCGCTGGCATGACAGCGTGCTCATGCAGGGCCTGTACTCGCTTCCCGTACGGCTCACGGCCGACGCGTAAGCTGACAAACGTTCACCACGGAAAGCGCTGTTACCCGACACAGCCGCTGTCGGCCGGACTGGGCGCCGACCTGAATAGGCTTCAGAGTTTCAGATAACCCTCCTGATGTCGCCTGCTGGGGCATCAACTGTTCGTTGACCGGTCTTCGGTACACCTGGTTGCGCAACTCCCAAACAGTGTGGAGGCTTTTGATGGAGTGCACCAACCGGTGGGCAGATGTTCGTCCTTCCGCCGGTCTGGCCCGCCGGTACCGGGAACTCGGCTTGTGGAGGGATGTGACGCCCGCCGCTGACCTGCGACGCTGGGCTGCGGAAACGCCTGATGCGATCGCCGTGACGGCGCACGTGGCGGGCAGCGAGGTAGTCCGGATGACCTACCGACAGTACGCGAACCAAGTCGAGCGAATGGCGGTGGTCCTGGCTGGGCTCGGGGTCGGTCCCGGAGATGTGGTGGCTGTTCAGCTGCCCAACGTGTGGCAGCTCAACGCGGTGGTGCTAGCGTGCGCCCGGCTGGGCTCTCTCGTTGCTCCCCTCATGACGACGGTCCGCGCGCGCGAGCTTGAGCTCATGCTGACCCGGCTGGGGCCGGTGGCTTGCGTGACTACTGACGAGTGGTCCGGGCACCGGCTTTCTGCCGAGCTGGCGACGATGGCGGGCCGACTGCCCTCGCTGAGGCACCGCATCATCGTGGGCGGCCGGGTCGAACCGGGTGAGGTCGACCTCACCCGGCGCATGCAGCAAGCGGATCCGGGCGAGGCCGGGGGCGGTGAGGCCGCCGAGGACCCGGACCGAGTCTCGGTCGTCCTGTTCACGTCGGGGACAACAGGCAGTCCCAAGGCCGTACTGCACTCCTTCAACACGTTTCACGCCGGCTACATGTCATCGGCCGCAATGCGCGGTCTCACCTCTGCGGACGTGCAGTTCACCCCGCACGCGCTAGCGCATGCGGTCGGCCTGATCCTCGCCAACGTGCTCCCGCTATACCTGGGAGCACAGGCGGTCATCGCCGACACCTGGGATCCTGACAGCGCCCTAGACCTACTCGCCAAATACGGGGCCACCGCGCTGGCTGGCGCTCCCGTCTTCCTAGACGCCATCGTCGCAGCCGCCAGGCGCCGGGGCCTGAAGCCGCCGCGGTTGCGCGAGGTCATCGCCGGCGCCACAACCGTTCCCCCTGCGCTAATCGAGGCCGTCAGCGACACGTTCGGCATCACTGTGCAAGGGGCCTGGGGAATGACCGAGGTCACCGGCAACACCATGACCTCGCCTCGCGAAGACCCGCCGGACTGGGCAGCGCGGAGCATCGGGAGGCCGACCACGGGACTGGAGATCGATCTGCGGCCCGACCCGAACGTCGGCGCGGATGCGTCAGAGAACAACCCGGCACGGATGTTCGTCCGCGGATCATGCGTCTGCCTGGCGACCATGGGCCGCGATAGCGGCGACGTCAACGTGGTCGCCGACCACCTTGACGGCTGGTACGACACCGGCGACTTGGCCGTGCCCGACGGGCGTGGCGGCATCCGGCTCATTGGCCGGGCCGCGGACCGGATCGGCGGGGTCTTCATGATCCCCGCCGCCGACGTTGAGGACGCGCTCCGCCAGTACCCGGGCATCCTCGACGCGGCTCTAGTGGGCTATGGGACAGGAAACGAGCTGCCGTGCGCGGTCATCGTCAGCAGCAGCCCCGTCACGCTGGAGGAGGTGCGCGCTTACCTCGACAGCATCAAAATGACCAGCTGGTACCAGCCGTCCCGCCTCGAAGTCGTTGAGCAGCTACCCCGTAACGCCACCGGCAAGGTAGACAAACACCATCTCCGTACCTGGCTCACCGCGCTCGACGAGCATGACTAGAATCCGCCGCCGACTGGTCTGGACACCAATCGGGGGCAGTGGGAACACCATGTGAACGCGACCGCACGATGCTACAGGTGAGTTTTAGAGGATATGAACAGGGGCGCCGACTAAACGGTCGACCACGGCAGCAGATATCACCGCACTACTCGCCTTCTGGAGGACCTCCGCGGAGAGAACGCGCACCGGCATCCTGACAGCGGCCATCGGAGTCGCTCGTCCGTGAATTCTGGCGTCGCTCACCGTGGGCGGGTCCGGTTTTCGCGGGGTTGACGGGGCGGTTTGTCGGTGTTGTCACGACCCGGGGTGTGCTGGTGTGTCGGCGTGAGCAGGCAGCGAGGTCCCGGTAGGACGCAGGAAACCTGCCAAGGTTTTTGTCCTTTCCGAGGGCCTAGCCTCGATGTTTCGCGTCTCTGATGTGCCGGCCTGTGGCGTTCGGCTGGGGTTGATTTTCTGGTGCGGGCGATGCCCGGCTGCCCGGCTGTCGCGCCGGGTGGGCGGGGTTCCATGGCCGGGGATTGCTCCTTTCCTGTCGCAGGGATCGTTCCGGCTGGTCAGCCTGATGGCAGGGCCTGCAGGCGGGTCGCCGAACGCCGCCTAGACACCGACCACCTGGACCCGGTAGCGGCGATCCGCGCGCTGGCCGAGCTGAACACGCCCGCGGTCGAGATGCTCGCCAAGATCCTCCAGCGAGGCTACGCGGACGGCGACTTAACGCGCCGGGTCGAAGCGATCGACATGCACATGATGATCAGCGCGTTCTGCTTCTCCAGATGGCCAACCGGTACACATTCGGCGCCATCTTCGGTGTCGATCTGGTGGATCCGGACAGCCGGGCACACTACCGGCAGATGGTCGGTGACCTGGTGGTCAGCTACCTGACCCACGCGAGCTAGTTCACCCGGGCAAGCTGGAGTCGTCCCACGGCGGCATGATGGAGCTGCGCCGCCATCCGGACCGGGGTGCTGGAGGCGCCAAATCCGTCCGTCCTCGCATCTGGTCGCCGACCTGGAACGGGTCTGCGGCCGTACCCGGATAGCACTACCGCTCATTCGGGATGAATACCCGAGGATACGGCGGGCAATGTCTGCTACGGCGACCGGTCGGCCCGCATGGCCTCGCCGGCCGCGCCGGCCAGGAGATCCCAGTGACGCTGTGCCGCCGGATGCCAGTCGGCGTGCCTGGCGTGGAACAGGTCGGCGGCCTTGACGCCGCTCCAGTTCTCCGGCAGCAGCCGCACCGGCAGCCGCGGGTCGAGGAGGGGGAAGCGCCGCCACTCGTGCACCAGCCGGGTCTGCGCCACCAGCACGGCTTCGCCAGTCACCGGGGCAAGGCCGGTGAACTCGCCTATGAAGTCCTCGTAGCGCTGCTCTAGGGCAGCCAGGTCCCATGACCGCGCCACGAGCGCGTCCTGGCTGCCTATCTGGCCGTAACTGGCGACAAATGACAACGCCGTGCCGCTCACCCCGGCATCGGCGAGGATGCGCTGGCCCTCGGCCTGGTGGCTGGCGTGCGGGCTGACCCACACGCCCGGCGCCGGGGAGCCGAAGCCGGCCCAGTTGAGCTGGGTCCGCACCCGGTGCCGGAGGTCCCGCTGCGATTCCGGCACCGACACCAGCAATACCAGCCACCGGCCGTCCCAGTCCACCTCCTCGCGGCCGAACGCGTAGATGCGCTGTGCTCCCTCGCTGAGCAGGCGCCGTCCGGGCGGCGTGAGCGACCATCGGACCCGCCGGCCGACGCGCTCGGAGGCCAGCAAGCCCTCGGCTGCGGTCCGCGCCAGTGCCTGCCGCGCGGACTTGGCCTCGATGCCGAACAGCGCCAGCGCCGACACCAGCGCCTGGGTCCAGACCGGGCCGCCGCCCCGGGGAAGCACGAACTCGCCCAGAAGGGTCATCAGCAGCGAGCGAGCGCTCGCCTGGCCGATCTCGCGCCGCCTGCTGACCGCAGGATGACCTATCCCGTGCGTCATGGATATCTCCCGCGGGCAAAGTGTCTGGGCTACCGCAGCTACCGTACCGTTTACGCGAAGGACCGGTTTCGGGAGATCAGGGTCGCCACCTGGAACCGCGGCCTGGCCGCCGTCGTGTCGCGCCTGAACTGGATTACGAACGTCTAGGTCAGAAGGCGACAGGATTCAAGCACTACTGCTGCTTCGGGATCCATCCGGACAGCAACCGGACTGCGAGGGGCAGCCGAGAGCTCTGGTTCCGCCGTCCTGTTCTAGGAGATCTACTGCCAGCCGGGACACCGTCATAGCCCTAGACCGCGCCCGACATCGAAGCCTGAATGCTGACTTACGCTGAGCCAGCGCCGCGTGCCGGGTTCCGGTAGCAAGCACCGCCATCCGTTCGCCGAAAAAAGGATCTTTTATCACGAACGGCATCTCCTGCTTCGGGACGTGCTGGCGCGTCGCCACGCGGCCAGGTCCCGTCCCGGGCACCGGGACGGGACCTGGCCCCCTCCTCCTGGCCTTAATTGAGTGCAGTCAGTTGCCGCTGTTGCGCGAGGGTGAGCAGTACGCAGGTGTAGCTGCTGAGGCTGTCCGGGTCGCCGCTCACGTATTCGGACAGGTACGGGTACATGCACAGTGGCCGCTGTGTCGGCTCGCCGCCGGAGGGGTCGATCCCTCCGGTGGCGAGGATGGTGGCCGGGGCCTGCCCGTGCTCCACCCAGGTGACGACATTCTGGAGCGGGTTCGCTGGCGCCGGGCCTGCCGCGGCCGCACAGTGCTGCGCACCGGGAGCGACGAACAGCCGGGCGAACGTGGCCGTGTTCCGCGCGCCCAGAGTGCGCTGAACTCGCTGGTAGTAGCTGATCGTCCCCTGCGGGAAGATGAGCTGGTCAGCGAGCCCGTGCCAGATCAGGATCTTCCCGCCGTCACGCTCGAAGGCGGACAGATCGGGGTTGTCGGTGGCGATAACCGGGAACTTGCGGACCGACAGCTCGAAGTACCGCAGGAACTGCTGGTAGGTGATCGTCTCCCAGTTGAAGCCGGGATTCTGCGTCAGCCAGTACTGGAACCATCCGACCGAGACCGGGAAGGCGACCGGGCCTGTCGTCCCGTTCGAGGTGGTCGTGGCGCCCAGCCCCGACAGGCTCGTCCCAGGCTCCAGCCCGTACCACGGATGCTTGCCGTCTACGACCGGCCCGTCCCAGATCCTGTCCACCACGGCGGCGTCGGCCGCGGTGATCGTGCCGCATGGCGTGACCTCACCCACCAGCTTGAACGGGTTGAAGCGGCACGCCGCCGGATTCTCGATCACCCCGGACCCGTCGGCGCACGCGGCGATCACCGCGCCGGTGAACGCCGTCTCCTTGCAGCTGGGCAGGAAGTCATGGCGCTGGAGCATCACCAGCTCGGGCCAGAGTTCGGACGGGATGAACCTGGTCCAGTTGATGGCCGGTGCGCCGGACACGATGCCGTTGTAGTCGGCCGGATACCGCTGTGCCTCCATCAGGCCCTCGCGGCCGCCGGTGGAACAGCCGTTGAAGTAGGTGAAGCGCAGCGGTGCGGGGTAGTAGACCCGGGTCACCGCCTGGCCGGCCACCGACATGTCGTGGATCCCGGCGAAGGAGAAGTCGTCGATCAGCGGCGCATTCAGGGTCCCGTCCGGGTTCAGCGCCCACCTGCCGGTCAGCAGATCGGCCGGGTTGACCCCGCAGTCGGTGGCCGCCGACGCGTAACCGCCCTGGATAGCGGCCGCCGTTTCGGTGAAGATGGGCCCGCACTCATAGACCGCCCCGCCAACGCCCTGGAACCGGCCGTTCCAGGAATCCGGCAGCCAGACATAGATGTGGATCGGATTGCCGGCCGGGTCGGTCTGGGTGAGCGTGACGTCGCAGAAGTCCGGCAGCCCGGTGAGCGTCGGCTGGCCCGGCGAGGTGAAGCTGCCGGTCGTATCCTCGGCTGCCGAATCCACCGTGACCTGAGCCAGGTGCAGGGAGGACTGCAAGTAGCTGACGCTGCAGCGCAACCCGGATGGCGCCTGGGACGCCGCGGGCTTTCCGGTAGTCGCAGCCGCCGGAACCATGCTCGCCAGAAGAGCAAGCGCAGCCACACAGACCAGTAGGGGCAGACGGCGACGAGCACGCGCCGCGTTATGCAGAAGGTCCTTTATCATCGACGGCTCCCGCTCAGCTCGACGTGACCGACGGGGAGATCCCGGCTGGGGTAGGCATGGCGGCCTGATCCGCCGGGCTCTTGCCGATGGCGAGAACGATGTCCATCGCCCGGTACCACAGCGCGGCCGCGGCGATGAAGGCGAAGATCCCGGAGACCCGCAGCTCGTTCACCGAAGGGGGCACCGGGGGCTTGGCGGCGAGGTTGGCGCTGAGGAAACCGATGCCTAGGAAGAGCAGCAGACCGATCAGCGCCACAAAGGCGACGATGAGCGGCAGGTTGCGGTGCAGGACCGACGGGATGGCCATGAACGCTACCGGCACGATCAGCGCGATCGCGTACCAGCCGACCGCGTCCGGTGAGAAAGCCTTGTTGTCCGTGCCCAGTGTCAACAGCAGGTACAGACCAAGCAGCCACAGTCCGAAGCCACACAGAATCGATGCCTGGTATCCCTGGCCGCGCAGGATGTAGAGAACCCCGGCGAGCGTCTCGCCGATCGCGGCGACGAGAACCGCATAGATGGTGGCTACCGAGGAGGTCGCGGCACCGGGCGCCGCGTTGGCGTAGACCACGAACTGAACACCATAAAGAAACAGCGCGAACCCGAACAGCGACAATCCGATCGCTCCGGGGTCTGCGGTGGCTGAGCCTAGTGAAGCCCGCTCGGAGGACATGACCTAACCGCCTTTCGTCAGCGGCCGGGACTACCGGCGATCTCAAGCAGCGGGGGCCAGTCCCAATCCCGGTCGGTCGGTTCGCCGCGGCGGAGCACCTGGCCCGCGTCGGCGAGTACGGGACAGATCGTCTACTAGATTTGGCAGGCCGTCAAGAGCATGTAGAGCTTTTTCTGCTATCCGGCCCCAGTCCCGGTGCCATGACGTTGAAGAACTGCCGGATATACGGCTGTACTGCTGCGGTCGCGTGGTCCAGGATTCGACGCATGATTTCGACGCTGATCTGACCTTGCGTCAAACGCTTGTTTGGTAAAGCCAAGTTACCGCCACAGCTGGGTACCGTGGCTGCGGGTAGTCCACATAACGGGCGCTGACCGGAATCGGCCCGGCCGGGCTGCGCCGCAGCCGCGCTCGCGGCGTCGGGAGGTCTGCGTCCTGGTAGTCCCTGAGCCGGCTGACCAGGCCGCTGGATCAGGCGGCGGCTGTCCTGCACCATGATCACAGCCCTGTCCACCAGCGCGCCGCAGCGCACACGGCCGGGATCATCTTGCAGCACTGCGCGGACACCGGTCAGGCGTACCGCTCGATCAGTGGGGCTACCGCAGCCAGGTCCGCGACGGCGAGTACAAGCTGCCCGGCGTGCTCGGCCAGGCGCTGCTGATCAACCGCAGTCCTCGCCTGGCCGACCCGACCACCGAGGCATTCGCCCGGCTGCATGCCCATCCCGCAGCCAGCGCCCGCCAGCACCAGGCGACGCTCTACGCGCTGCAGAAAGCAGTAGCCTCCTTCGGCTACTGCGATGACCCCGTCCGGCCCGGCCGCATGCAAATCCCCATCATCGAGGGCACCAGGCCGGAATGGGCCGGGTGGGTCGAGAGGTGGCATGCCACCTCGCCGCTGACGCCCAAGGTCCGGGCGATCATCCGCAGCATCGTCGCCAAGGCCGGACGGTGGCTGGCGGCCGAGCATCCCGAGATCACCGAGCCCGGGCAGTGGACCCGGGAAACCTGCGCGGCCTGGGTCGCAGCGGTCGACCGGATGGCGGTCGGCGACTACGTCCAGCGCCGCGACCACCTGCACGGCCGCACCGGGAAACCGGTCTACCCGCGCACCAAATCTCACATGCTGATGGCCACCCGGACGTTCTTCCGGGACTGCCAGGAATGGGAATGGTTCCCCCGCCGGTTCGACCCGTCCCGGGCGCTGGCCCTGCCGCGCAGCGTCAGCGCGCTGATCGGCACCGACCCGCGCGTCATCGCCGACGACGTGTGGGCCAAGCTGCTGTGGGCCGGACTGAACATCGAGGCCGCCGACCTGCCGGGCACTTCGGCAGGCAGCTACTACCCGATGGACCTCATCCGGGCACTGACCTCGACCTGGCTGTTCTCCGGCTTGCGCAGCGATGAGATCTCCCGGCTGCGGACGGCTTCTGACGGTTATGCCCTTGGGAAATTTTAAGCGGCCGATTCCGCGCCTGAGCCCTGCGCACGGAAAGTCGTCCCCTCTTGGTCCTTGATCGCTGGCGGCCGATCAAGGATGCGACTATTTGCGCCGAAGCGCCCAGTGCTCCGACGGCGACAGTTACCCAGAGTTCGGGAGTCATGGAGAGCCACCTCCTGCGGCTGGGCACGTGCAATACCCAGCCTCGATGAGACTGATTCCTTTCTCTTATCATCAATGGCCCAGGGCACCAGGAATACGGATGAACGCCAGGGTGGCACACAGTTATACAGGCTCTGTCAAGATCGGCATCCTGGTAACATAGCTTGACAGGCGCTTACAGCTGCTTACAGCAGGAGGTATTGGTTGGCAAGGCTCCCGATGCCCGATCTCCCGCCGGGGAATCTGCACTTGCTCGTCAAGGAGCTCCATGACCTGCACGCCCGTGCGGGATGGCCCAGCACCCGCGAGATAGCCAAGGGACAGGAGTTCAGTCACGCATCGGTCCACGCCCTGTTCACAAAGACCGTTGGTGACGTGCCAAGCCTTCGTGTCCTGCTGCCGTCGTTCAGGTTCTCTCGCAAATGAGTGGCAGAGGAAGCACTGATAAAACTCTCGACAAATTCGATCGGCTGTGGCGTGCCGCGTATGAGACGCCTCTTGCGGACGCGCATGGTTCAACCCCAGAAGGAACTCCCATAGATCTAGGGCGTCCTGAAACAATCCAAGTATCATTTACCCACCCGGCTGATTCATCACAAGTATTGACGGCTGTAGTAGCTCTCGACATGTCCGCTGCCCTCATCATCGCGAGGCTCATAGAAGCCCGCTTCCTGGACGCCAACTCGTGGGGCGGCTTCTATACGCTGATTGACGCCGGAAACGGTCGGGTTATCCGGGAGGATGAAACCCTGAGGATGGCTAAGGTGAGTAACCGTGCCACACTTTTGATTACCAGAGGTATCACAGGGGGATAATCGACGGAAATGGGTTTACCGCCCGCATCACGGAAGCGTCCTTCCTGTGCCACATGCCACGATCTCATCGATAGCTGGAGAAGCAGGATAGCAACCTCACTCCTGACCGCCGACGCACAGTGACGGACGCGATCCGGTAACAATCCCGCTTTATGAAACGCGTTTCAGTAGGGCGCCTCCATCACGTCAATGGCAGTGTCTGCGACACGATGGCGCAGGTCACAGCCTCGGTTGACGTCGGAGCTCAAGATAACGTCGGTGAGCAGCATCTGGGGATCTCGGGCCATCCGGAACGCGGCCGTATGGCGAAGATCGTGCAATGTGTGGTCGGCGCCCAGCGCCGCCGCGGCGCGCGTGAACATCATCCGCGCCGCGTCGTAACTCAGCAGTCCGTGCGGCGGCCGCAGGCTCCGCCACAACGGGTCATCAGCCGCCATGCTCACCTTGCCGGCCAGCCGATGCTGGTAGGCGGCCAGGTAAACGAACGCATCAGGGCACATCGGCAGCTCCTGGATCGCCCGTGATCCCCTGCGGATCACCGAGATCACCTGCCGGGCCGGATCGACGTCCCCGACCGTCGCGCCCAGCAGCTCAGCCGCCCGCGCCCCGCTGGAGACCCAGAACGCCACCAGCGCCCGGTCCCGGTCATAGCGCAGCTCCGCGAACACCTGGTCGAACAGCTCATCGGGAATCCACCGCGGCGCGCTGGTCACCACACGCGGCCGGTACAACCCGGCGCGCTCGTAGCGGAATGGCTCCATCGGATTGTGATGCGCCCGCGCTCGCCCGCCCCGGCGGGCCGGCGGGAACGGGTTCACCATCGGCCCCGACCCAGCGTCCAGGTGGAAGGCGTAGAAGGTGCGCGCCACCGTCTCGCAGTGCGCCACTGTCGAGGCCGCATACCGCCGGCCCGGCCGCTTCTTGCCGGTCACCTCATTGGCCGCCCCCGCCTTCGCTGAGATCTGCACCGGCCCGTCCGGATACCGCCAATGCGGCCGCGCCGGCTTGTCGGCCAGCTGCAGCCACCGGCAGAAATCCCGCGCCTCGGCCCGGGTGGCCTGATTCCACGCGACCTCGATCGCCCAGCAGAACCTAAACCAGCGCAGCAGCGCCTTGCAGTACGACTTCAGCGTCGCCTCAGCCCGGCCCGCCGCCTGCAACTCGGCCAAGAACGCGCGGGCCGGCTCTACAACGGCGCCGTCAGCATCGACCAGCCGCCACGGCTCGAACACGTCCTCGCCGGCCCGGACCACACCGGCCAGCGGGACCACCAGCGCCGCTAGATCCCGCGGCGCATCTCCAGTTGAAGTCACAAGCCGCGACGGTAACAATCAAGCGCTCGCTTCGGATCACAACACCAACGGATCAACCCTCAGTTCGGTCAACAGGGGACACGCTCACGCTGCTCCTGGGCTACGCGCGCCAGCGCAGCGGGAAGCTCCCCGCGCAGCTGGATCTGGGCGATCTCGACGCCGTGCTTATCGGCGCGTTCCTCGCGCACCTGCAGGAAGACCGGCGCAACAGCGTCGCGACCCGCAACCAGCGGCTGGCCGCGATCAGCTCGTTCGCCACGTGGATGCAGACCGAGGACCCGGCCCGGATGGCCTGCTGGCAGGACATCCTCGCCATCCCGCTGCTGGCCGAGCTCGGCTGGGACGTGAACGCCCGCGCCCGGACCGACTTCCCGATGGAACAGCAGTGGGAAACTGCGCTGCACGAGGCGGCGGAGGCCGGCGAGATCGACGCTGCCCGCATGCTCATCGACCTGGGCGCCGACCCCGGCATCCGCGACGCCCGGTTCCACGCCACGCCGCTCGGCTGGGCCGAGCACTTCGGCCAGCAAGCCCTGGCCGACTACCCCGCCCGCTCACCCCCGCACAGTAGCCGAACGAGATCGCGGAGGCCAACGACATCGAGGCGCGCTGACCAGGACTTCCGGACAACCGCGAGCCCAGCCGGCAGGCTGGGCGGGCGCTGGAGCAATCTTGAATCCGGCACGACAACACTCGTTCCCGCACGTACAGCCAACGCCGATTCTCGCGCCCAGGAACTAACCTTGGCCTGACCGGAGGAACGCTGCCGAGGGCAAATGCTCACTTCTGCATCGCGGGGTCCCCATCCGCATCGAGCCCACATCCGCGCGGATCGGCTACGCGCGCTCGCCTGGATGGAGCGGCTCGCGGGCCAGGTGCGCCATCGCCGCGGATGACAGTGGACTGGCTCACGGCTGCGCAGCAGGCGAAACCCGACCATTAGCAGGGGCTTGCCCGCTCGCCGTGTTAATGGTCACGCGCAGCACAGTAGCCGGCGGGTTGAAGACAAGGGTGGCTGGACCGGTTTCGCAGTCATAGGCCGAGGGCGCGATGAGAAGGCAAATGGTGTGTTCTCCTGTGGTTCGTTCCGTGCGCACCCCGACGAGATTCACCGTGAGGGTGCCGTTGCCCGTATAGCAGTGCTCTCCTGTCGCGGCGAACAGCCTCAGCCAGACTAGGTTCAATGTGCACGGGACCGGTGTACTGCCGGGAACTGCATTTTGCGCTGATCGGAGTGTGGCAGCGTCAGCAGCCGTCATGCCGCCGAGTATTCCGATAGCGGTCATAGCGGCACCGACCGTAACGCGTTTACGATACCAGTTCATTGCTGAATCCTTCCCTAGGTAGGGTGTCAGCTGCTGTCGCAGATGCCTGAAAATGCGAGCAGCGCGGCTCACGACTCCTCCCTTGCTCTCGTCGAGAGCCGCTGCGCCGTGCCGATCACGCGGCACGGCGCGGCGGCCCTGGTCAGCAGGCAGCCGTGCTGTCCGAGATCAGGAGGTCATGGGGGTACTTCTGAGGGGGTGCGACGTTCAGGTAGCTGCCCTGGCTGAGGTCATAGCACTTGGACCAGCCGGTTCCGTCCGGGTTCCCGTGGAACCAGATCCTGTTGGCGGTTATCGGGTGCACGGTGTTGTACGGGTCGTAGGGCGTGGGGTCGAAGTCGCCGGTACCGCAGGTGTAGACCCAGCCGCGGATCTTGGCGGAGTAGAACCAGGCGGTCACGTCGCTGCAAGCCGTGGTCGTGAGTTGCCCGGCGCCGGGCAGCAGGTACCCGGCTGGGACCGGGTCCGTGGCGGCCTGGGCGGCGGTGGTGGCCAGCAGCGCACCGCCGGCCGTGAGGATGGCGGACAGGGTGATAGCCGCGATCCGTGGCTTGAGTCTGGTCATGTATGCCTCCATGCGTTCTGGTTGTGGTGGACGATCCGCCGCCCGAGGACCTGCGTGCACATGCCAGCGCAGCGGCCGCAAGGCCGGCCCGGCAGAGCCGGGCGCGGGCTCGTCGGCGGCCCGCCACCGTCCGCGTCGGCGGGTCGCTGTGTTCGCTGGATGAAAAGCTCATAGTCACCTTGGTACAAGAGCCGGTGTTGCAGGGCCGCAACGCAGTAATGGTTTTGCAACACCTGATCGGGCATCCTGATCGTGAGCCCGCTCTGCGGCCGGCCACCATCCGGGCGGCCTGAGTGACGGGAGGAGTGACGATGCGGGTGCTGGTGGTCGAAGACCACGCCAAGCTGGCCATGACGCTGGCGGTCGGCCTGCGTCAGGCTGGCATGGCCGTCGACGTCGCCTTCGACGGCGACGACGCCCTCGACCGCGTCACAATTAACTCCTACGATGTCGTGGTGCTGGACCGGGACATCCCCGGCACGCACGGCGACGACGTCTGCAAGGCGCTCGTGGCCGGGGGATCAGCCAGCCGGGTGCTGATGCTGACCGCGGCCGGCGCGGTAGAGGACCGGGTCGCGGGCCTCGGCCTCGGCGCGGATGACTACCTCCCCAAGCCCTGCGATTTCACCGAGCTGGTGGCGCGCATCCGTGCCCTGGTCCGCCGCCCGGGCGCCGCGTTGCCCCCGGTGCTGCGATACGGCGACGTGGAGCTGGATCCGTCGCGCCGGATCGCCGCCAGGGCCGGCCGCCCGTTGCCGCTCAACCCCAAGGAGTTCGCCGTCTTGGAGGTCCTGCTGGCCGCGCCCGGCGTCGTGGTGTCGGCCGAACAGATCCTCGAACGCGTCTGGGACGAGGCAGCCGACCCCTTCAGCCAGGCGGTCAGGACCACCATCAGCCGCCTGCGGGCCAAGCTCGGCGACCCGCCGGTCATCGAGACGGTGGCCAAGGCCGGCTACCGGATCGCGGGCTGACCCGTGGCACGGCGGCGGCCGCTCCGTGGTCTGGCCTTCGGCCCCTGCCTACACCGGCGCAGCGCGCGCTTTCGCCTGACCGCGCTGTACTGCTGCCTGTTCTTCCCCTCCGGCGTCGTCCTGGTCGCCATCACCTATGTCGTGATCGTGCTGACACAGAGCCCGGAGCATGCTGGACTGGCGCCTCACGATGCCAGCCCGGGCCGCCATCCCGGCACCACGCTGACCATTGCGCACCGGCTGACCCTGGACCCCCGTGAGTTCCTGGCCGGCTCGTGCATCGTCCTGCTCGCCATGATCGGGGCATCGGTGCTGCTCGGCTGGCTCGCCGCCGGCCGGGTCCTGCGGCCGCTGCGGGTCATGACCGCCGCCACCCGGCAGATCTCCGAGCGCAACCTGCACGAGCGCCTCGCGCTCACCGGGCCCGACGACGAACTCAAGGACCTCGGCGACACCATCGACGGGCTTCTCGCCCGTCTCGAAGCGGCGTTCGGCTCCCAGCGGCGCTTCGTCGCCACCGCCTCCCACGAACTGCGCACCCCGCTCATGCTGAACCAGACCATCCTCCAGGTAGCCCTGGCCGACCCCGGCATCACCCTCGACTCGCTCCGCGCCGCCTGTCAGGAAGCCATCGAAGCGGGCAAAGACCAGGCTCAGCTCATCGACGCGCTCCTTATCCTGGCCCGCAGCCAGCGCGGCCTCGACCACCGCGAACCTGTCGACCTCCCGGCCGTCGTGAACGACACCCTCGACGCGCACCGGCCGGCCGCGGCGGCCAGAGGCCTACAGGTCGACGCCGCCATCGGCGACGCGACGGCGCCGGGGGATCCCCGCCTCATCCACCGGCTGGTGTCCAACCTCGCCGACAACGCGATCCGTTACAACATCACCGGCGGACGCGTCGAGGTCACGCTCGCAGCCAGCGCCACCGATGCGATGCTCACCGTGACCAACACCGGACCCCCCGTACCGCCAGATCAGGTCAGCCGCCTGCTCGAGCCCTTCCAGCGCGCCGCCTCCGACCGGACCGCCAGCCCGCACGGTCTCGGTCTCGGCCTGTCCATCGTCGCCGACATTGCCCACGCCCACCAAGCCAGCCTTGAGGTCCGCCCCCGGCCCGGAGGCGGCCTGACCGTCACGGTGGGCTTTCCCGCCTGCCCGCCGTCCGCTCCCGACCTGGACAGCACCCGGCGCCCGGGCTGAGATGGCACGGCCCACGCATTCTCCTGAACCATCATCAGCAGCGGCGGCGCCGCCCTCGACAGCGACCCGCTCCGCGCATTCACGGTGAGCTAGCCGGGCCCGGGTACAAGCTGGCCGCGTCGACGGTAAGGAAGATCCTCAAAGACGCCGGCATCGACTCCGCGCCTGGACCGTCCGGGCAGACCTGGCGGGCATTCCTTGAGGCTCAGGCGAAGACGATCCTCGCCGCGGACTTCTTCCGCGTCGATACGTTTTCCTGCGCCGCCTGTACGTTCTTCATCGAGCACGGCACGCGACGCGTGCACCTGGCCGGGATCACCGCCCACCCGGCGGAGGAGTGCCTGACCCAGCAGGCCCTTCCGGTACCTGACGCGCGGAGTGCCCGCCCTGCGTGTACTGTGCTTGGTACATGTCTTTGAGGAGAACCAACGTCTACGCGGACGACGCGGATCTCATGCTCATCAAGGAAGCGGCGACCCGGCGCGGCGTTCCGGAAGCCGAGATCATCAGGGAGGGCATCCATCTCGCGGCCATGTCCAGCCGCGTGTGGGATGAGCCCCTTGACTGGCCGGCATTCGACGGGCCCGGCACGCCAGCGACGGGCGACGAGGTTACCAGCACCATCACCCAGCGCCTGACCGGCTCGTGATCCTTATCGCGGCACGTCGGGGATCATCGCCGCTTCCGACTAGAACGCCCCGGAGTCCGCCGGCTGCCAGGCCGCGCTCGCGGGCGCCGGGACCGTCTTGGTATCCCCGCTCGTGCTGGCCGAAGTCGATCACCTTGCGCTGGCGCGATTCGGCGACGATGCCCGGTCATCCCTCATCGACTTCATCCTCTTCCAAGCACGGCGCGAGCGGTTCCTCATCCCGCACGTCACAATTGGCCTGCTCGACACGGCGCGCAAGGTCCAGCGCAAATACGCGGGGCTCAGTCTGGACCTGGCCGACGCGGTGAACGTCTCCCTGGCCGCCGAGCACCGCACCAACTGCGTGCTCACCCTGGATCGCCGTGACTTCCGCGCGATACGCCCGCTCACTCCTCACCCGGCATTCCAGCTGCTCCCGGACGATATGTAACCGCCACCATCACAGCCGGGCGGCATGTTGGAGACCGCCACGCGAAGTCCGCGACCGGGAAGACACTTCCGCCGATGAAGACGTGTGCTGGCATCTGGAGCGCGGTCAGCGGTGCTGGCCGTTGAGCAGGAACGGGTTGGTGAAGTGCGGCTGGTTGCGGCAGGTGTAGCTGGTGGCCTGGCCGGGGTTCCCGCCGGTGTAGGTCGCGTCCGCGTCGGGGTAGGGGCACAGGGGCCGGGTCACGGACTGGCCGTTGATCGTGCCGCTGGCGTCGAGGACCGCCGGTGCCTGGCCGGTCTGGACCCAGTTGATGACCTGCTGCATCGGGTTGGCGGGGGCTATGCTTCCCGGCCCGGGTGCGCCGCAGTGGGCGACGCCTGGGGCGAGGAAGTAGCGGAAGAACGATTCGGTGCCGCGGATTCCGCCGTTGGCGGCGAGCGCGCGGTTGTAGTAGTTGATGCTGTCGCCGGTGAAGATGAGCTGGTCGGCCAGTCCCTGCCACATGATCAGTTTCCCGCCGTGGGCCTTGAACGCGTGCAGGTCCGGGTTTGCGGCGGCGATCTCGGTGTCGAACATCTGGCCTGAGGCGGCGAAGTCCTGCCAGTACTGCTGGTAGGTCTCGTCGGTGAAGACCCAGTCCGGATCCTGCTTGATCCAGTTCTGGAACCAGTCGGCGGACGGGATGAACGGAGCGCCGGCCCACTGGCCGCTGGCCAGCTGATGGGTGGTGGCGAGCCCGAGCCCGCCGCCGGGTCCCAGGGCCGGGACGTAGGCTCCGGCCAGGTTCGCGCCCGGCTCCAGGCCGAACCAGACGGGGAGGCCGGTCAGCAGGTTGCGCTGCGAGCCTGACAAGCGCGGTCCCTGCCAGATCTCCTGGACCACGAGGGCATCGGCTGCCGTGAACGTGCCGCACGGCGTGACCGTGCCGATCAGGCGGTGCAGGACGGCGAGCACGTCGCAGGTGCGCGGGTCGAACACGCCGTCTACCTGGCCGTCCTGGTCACGGCAGTGGGACTGCAGCGTCGTGTTGACCAGGTTCTCTTTGCAGGCCGGCAGGAAGTCGTTGTTCCACTCCATGACCAGCTGCGGCCACATCTGCGCGACCATGAACTGGTCCCAGTTCAGGGCGGGCGCGCCGGCCAGGATGCCGTTGAAGTCCGCCGGGTAGCGTTGTGCTTCCATCAGGCCCTGGCGGCCGCCGGTAGAGCAGCCGTTCCAGAACGAGTAGTGCGCACGGTTGCCGTAGTAGGTGTCGATCACGACCTTCGACTCGGCCGCCGTCAGGTGCTGGGCGAGGTAGCCGAAGTCATCGATCCGGTTCCAGTTCAGCGCTGGCGGCGGGCTGGCGTTGGTGACCCACGGCGAAACGAGGGCGTTCGTGAACCCGGTGTGCCCGCAGTCGTCGGTCGAGATCGCGTACCCGGCCGCCAGCCACTGGTCGCCCTTGAGCGTGACGAAGCTGGCCGGGCTGCAGTAGACGCCGTTGCCTTCGGCCATGTAGCTGCCGTTCCAGCTGTCGGGAAGGGTCAGGTCGATGCCGGTCATGCCCGGCTGGCCGCCGCGCGGGTCGGAGGTATCGGTGATCTCGATCGCCACCTGGCAGCCGCTTCCCGCGACCGCGTTCGCGGTGATGGTAGCCACCTCAGACCCGGGCAGGCCGGGCAGTCGCAGTCCGGTCAGCGCCGCGCACGGCTCAGCCGGCGCTCGCAGCGCCGCATCCGCAGCCGGCGCTGCCGGTGTCGCGCTCACCACGGGGGTGGTCAGCAAAGCCGCGGATGCCGAGACAGCCGCGATCATGCCCGGAATCAGCAGCACCCGAGCACGTGATCCGGTGCGCCACCGCGCCTGCCAGATGCCCATGGGGGCCTCCTTACCGCTCAGTTTGTCATTGAGTCCGCTGCGGCGCCGGCTAGGGCGGGGGAGCGGCCGGTAGAGTTGGTTCGTGGGCTGTATCGTGGCCGCTGGCTGGCTAGCCGGCCGCTGGTGCGGGCATGGCTGAGCCGCGGGGGGACGCGGCGCTTGCTTCCTCGTTCGAGGAGGCGTGCCGGGACAGGCTCACCCCGTCGCGCCGGTACGCGGCGGGCGCGGGCGGCGTCCGCGGGATGATGACCACGATCTTGGGTGAGTTCGCGCGCCGGACCGGGCAGCCGGCGCCGTCGTCGGCGCTGATCGACGTGCTGGGCCGCTTCGGTGTCGGGGAAAAGGCCAGCCGGCAGGCCCTGCTGCGCGCCTCCAAGGATGGCTGGCTGATCCCGGTGCGCTCGGGCCGGCGGACCCTGTGGCAGCTCACCCCGGCCTTGGAGCAGTTCCTGAACGGCGGGGAAGAGAAGATCTACGGCTTCACGGCGATCCAGCCCGCTTGGGACCGCCGGTGGCTGCTGGTGCTGGCACGGGCCGCGGAAGACAACCGGGCGGGCCGGCACCTGCTGGAGACGCGGCTGAGCTGGGCCGGGTTCGGCAACCCGTCGCCCGGGGTATGGATCAGCACGTATACCGACCGCGCCAGCGAGGCTGAGCAGGTGCTGAAGGAAGCGGGGGTACGCAAGGGCGCGCAGATCTTCCTCGCCGAGCACCTGGCCGGCGACGAACTGCCGGACCTGGCCGGCCAGGCGTGGGATCTTGACGGGCTCGGGCGGGAGTACGAGGCGTTCCTGGCCGAGTTCACCGGGCGTCCGCCCGGTGATCCGTTGCTGCGGCTGGCGCGGCTGGTGCATGCCTGGCGCCGGTTCCGGCTCATCGACCCCGCACTGCCCGCCGAACTGCTGCCCGCGGGCTGGAGCGGGATCCGCGCCGCCAGGCTCTTCCGCACCCAGCACGAGCGGTGGCGGCCGGACGCGATGGCGGAGTGGCGGCGCATCTGCCGCGCCGGGCAGTGAAAGCTTCATGAGCACCGGTGCCGGGCTGGATACGCCGGCCAGGAGTACGTGCTGGTCACTTACCCGATAAACCGGCATGCCAGAAATACTACGAACGTTCGCGGTTCTCGCGCAAGGATGTCGTTGTTAGCCTCCAGGCACCAAGCCAAAGCGTGACTATCAGATCGCTAGGAGGCACTATGCGTATGCGTATCCGCAGGGCTATCACCGTCCCCGTGGTCGCGGCCCTCACGGCCGCGGCCGGCGTGGTAACCGCCGCAGTTGCCATGAACGCGAGCGCGGCGACGGCCGGCTGCTCGGTCACCTATTCGGTGTCATCGCAGTGGTCGTCCGGTTTCACCGCCGGCGTGAGTGTGACAAACCTCGGTGATCCGCTCACAAGCTGGACGCTGACCTGGTCATTCGGCGCCGGCCAGCAGGTAACCCAGGCCTGGAACGCCACCGTGACCCAGAACGGGGCGCAGGTGACCGCCGCCAATGCCAGCTATAACGGCAGCCTCGCGACCGGCGCCAGCACCAGCTTCGGGTTCAACGGCTCGTGGGACAACAGCTCCAACCCGGCGCCGGCCGGCTTCTCCCTCAACGGCGTGGCATGCACCGGTACCACGGGTCAGCCGTCACCCAGCCCGACCCCGACCCCCACCGGCGCGGCGCACTCGATGGGCTACATCGGCTGCTCGATGGCCGAGAACACCGCGCAAGGGTATGCCGCGGACGGCGGCACGCGCATGTGGGGGCCGTATGCGACCGGCGGCGACGTCGTGCAGTCGTGGACCGACCCCAATTCCAGCGCCTGGCAGCTGTTTGACCAGCAAGCCGCGATGTTCGGCAAGCCGGTGGCCGTGTGGGTGCAGGTCTGCGTCTTCACCCAGGGGGCGACCTATGCCGAGGTGCAGCAGATGATCGCGAACACGCGCCTGCACGCCGCCTCTGGTGTGAAGATCTTCATCTCTGGCCAGCCGCAATACGACCCCGGCCACGTGTGCCCGCTGGCGGGCGCCGGCGGACCGGCGCTGACCGACACGCTCGCCAAGCAGGCGGGTGCCGACCCGACGCAGAACGTGACCTACGTCGGGCAGTTCCACCTCCCGGACAGCGAGGTCGTCTCCGACGGCTGCCACGCCAACACAGCCGGCCAGGCCGACCTCGGCAGGCAGGCGCTGGCATTCTGGGGCTAGCCGCAGGCCAGCACGGTGCACCACCGCCCGTTCGTTGATAAGACCTTGATCTTCCGAACGGGCGGTGGTTCCTGTTCCAGGATCGAGTTTCGGCTGGCCATCGCCCGGCGTATCGCCCGCGAACACGACGGCGACCTCACATCCGAGCCCTCGCCCACCGGTGCGGCCCCTCGACCATCCGATGGCGCGCCCGATAGCAGATCACATGCTGGGTCTACCTGGCTACATGGGGCCGGGTGCGCAGCTGTCCGATCCGCTGGGCTCGCGGCCGAGTCTGGCCACTGGTGGTACCACATCATGGTACCACCTTAGTGGTACCATGATGCTGTACCGCGTGAGAGGAGTTCCGATGGCCATCACGGCGAGTGAGGCGCGTAAGCGGCTATTTCCGCTGATCAAGCAGGTGAACGACGACCGGGCTCCGGTTGAGATCGTGTCAAACAATGGCCGGGCTTACCTGGTAGCGGCTGAGGACTACGAGTCCATGGCCGAAACCGATTACCTGCTGCGTTCACCGGCGAACGCGGCCCGCCTGATGGCCGCGGCTGATGAGGTGCGCCGCGGGCGTGCCCTTATCACCAAAACCATGGACGAGCTCGAGGCCCTGGCCGACGAGGGCGCGCCGCGGTGAGGAATATCGTCTTCCACCCGCAAGGCTGGGAAGACTTCACCTACTGGGCCACGGCGGACAAGAAGATGCTGCGCCGCCTGCTCCGGCTGATCGAGGAAGCCCGGCGCGCGCCGTTCGAGGGCACGGGTAAGCCGGAGCCGTTGCGCCGCAATCTGTCCGGTTTCTGGTCCCGGCGGATCGATGACGAGCACCGTCTGGTCTACGGTGCGACCGACGAAGAGCTGATCATCATCCAGGCCCGCTACCACTACGACGACTGACCCTTTTACGGCCTGAACATGGTGATGTA
>Ga0213881_10000541_pt1 | contig 23439 bp, 22 predicted proteins | sample BarmaccoBMER_R08_FD_160104 | JGI IMG/M metagenome (GOLD analysis project Ga0213881, IMG submission 160104) | Barbacenia macrantha exposed rock microbial communities from rupestrian grasslands, the National Park of Serra do Cipo, Brazil - ER_R08 ... | reverse complement strand
ACCCATGAGGAGCTCCGGGCCGCCGACGGCACCTACGCCGCGCTGTGGGCCGCCTTCACCGGCGAATCGGAATTGGTCGCGTGAAGGTATCAGCGTAACTCCCCCCAGAGTCATGTGATTGGTATGTACGCTCAGGGTTGGGAGCGTGTGTGCAGACCAACGAAACTGGCCTGACAGAGCAGGCGGAGCCGACAAGGATTCAGTCGCTCGGCGCCGGCATCGCGCGCGGTGCGGCGATCATCGCGGTTCTCACCGTGGCGTCCCGGATCATGGGACTCGCCCGCACCCTCGTGTTCTCGCAGAAGGTCGGCGCGGATTGCCTGGGCACGGCCTACGTCACCGCGAACCAGGTGCCGAACCTCATCTACGAGCTTGTCCTGGGCGGCGCGCTGACCAGCGCGATGGTCCCGGTCCTGGCTCGGTCCGCCGAACGGGCCGCGTCCGATCCCGCGGAGAGAGCGCACGTCAGCCAGATCACCTCGGCCCTGCTGACCTGGTCGGTCATCATCCTGGTGCCGCTCACCCTGGGCGTAGCGGCCGCGGCCGGCCCGATCGCCTCGCTGCTCAACCCGGCCAACCCGAACGCGCACTGCAACCGGGCCGACATGGTTAACGCCACCGGCAACATGCTCGCGGTGTTCGCCCCGCAGGTGGTCCTGTATGGGCTGTCGGTCGTCCTGTTCGGGCTGCTCCAGGCCTACCGCCGGTTCACCGGGCCGGCGCTGGCCCCGGTGATCTCCAACCTCGTGCTCATCGCGTCCTTCCTCGCCTTCGGCGCACTGGACGCCGGCCTTCCGCTGGCCAAGACGCCGCTGCTGGCGGAGTTCGTCCTTTCGGCGGGCGCCACGCTGGGCATCGCCACCCTGGTGCTCGTGGTCCTGCCCCCGACGTGGCGGCTGCACCTGAAGCTCCGGCCCACCCTGCGCCTGCCGCCCGGGGTGGCGCGCCGGGCCAGCGGCCTGGCATCGGTCGGGATCGTCGAGCTGATCGCCATCGACGTGTCGAACGTAGTGGTCATCGCCCTGGCCAACGGACGGGGGGACACCGGGGCGCTGGTCATCTTCAACTACGCCTGGCTGGTGTTCAACGCGGTGTACGCCGTCCTGGCCCTGTCCGTCGTCACCAGCGCGTTCCCCGTCCTGTCCGCCCGTGCTGGTGCGGCCTTCGACCGGGCCTGCGCCGGTTCGACGCGAGCGGTCCTGCTCCTGTCGGGGCTCGGCATGGCCGTGCTCGCGGCCATCGCCGTTCCCGCCGCGCACGTCCTGGCCAAGCGGCCCGATCAGGTGCCGGAGCTGATCGAGGGCTTCGCCCTGTTCGCTCCGGGCATGGTGGGCATCGCGATCGTCGCGAACCTGTCGCGGGTGATGTTCGCGCTCGGGCGGCTGAAGGTCGCGGCGGTGGCGCTGACCGGAAGCTGGCTGCTGGTGATAGCGGCGGACCTGCTGCTGGCCGAACTCGCGCCGCCCCGGCTGGTGGTGCCCGCGCTGGCCCTGGGCAGCACGATAGGCCAGACGGTCATGGCCATCCCCTTGGTCATAGCCACGCGCGGCATCCGCGGCAAGGCCGCGCTCGAGGGCTTCGGCCACGCCATGCTGGCCGGCCTGGCCGCCGGGGCGGTCGGCGCCGGGGTCGGCGTGGCCATCAGCCTGGCCGTGCCGATGACTGGCAAGGCGCTGGCCGCGGGCATGGCGGTGATCGCGGCCAGCTTCGCGGTCGTCAGCTTCGGCGTGGTGGCCTACCTCCTGGACCGCGGCGACCTCCGGACACTTGCCGGCAGGATTAGGCTGCCGTTGTGGAATCGCAAGGGCTCCTAGTCGCTCGTGTCGCGCTGGGTTGCGGCAATTTTGGCGGGATCGGGTCGGCGCCGGAGTTCTTCGGCGGCGGGCTCACCGATGACCAGGCGTTCGAGCTGATGGACGCGGCCTGGGCGGTCGGCATCACGCATTTCGACACCGCGGACGCTTACGGCGGCGGGCGCAGCGAGCGGGCGATAGGACGCTGGATCGCTTCACGCGGGGTGCGGCCCACGCTGACCACCAAGACGTTCAACCCGATGGAGGCCGGCGGCGACCACGGCTTGAAGCCGGAACGGATCGCCCGCCAGCTCCGCGCCAGCCTGGACCGGCTCGGGGTCGCCTCCGTGGAGCTGTACCTGGCCCACGACTACGACCCGGACGTGCCGTTGACCGAGACGCTGGCGGCGTTCCGGGATGCCGTCGGTCAGGGGCTGATCGGCGGCTACGGGGTCAGCAACTTCACCGCGGCGCAACTGTTGGCCGCGCTGGAAGCGGGCACGCCGCAGGCGATACAGAACAACCACTCGCTGCTGGCGCGGGAGGACGAGACCGGCGTACTGCCACTATGCGCCGAGCGCGGCGTCGCCTACCTGGCGTTCAGCCCGCTGGCGGGCGGCTGGCTCACCGGCAAGTACCGTCGCGACCAGCCGTACCCGGCGGGCTCGCGGATGACCCAGCGTCCCGAGCCGTACCGTGATCTCGTCGCGGACCGGACCTTCGATGCCCTCGACCGGCTACGGCGGATCGCCGACGGGCGCGGGATGTCGCTGGCCGGGCTCGCGCTCGCCTGGCTGCTCGCCGATTACCGGATCAGCCAGATCGTGATCGGCCCCGGCCGCCCGGAGCACCTGACCCCGGTCACCGAGGCCCTTGATAATCCGCTGACCGGCCAGGAGCGAGCCGACGTCTTGGCAGCGACAGGAGTAACACTATGATCGCCCTGCCAGAGATCGCGGCGGCCCGGGACCGGATCTCCGGCTCGGTGGTCCGCACTCCCCTGGTGCGCCTGCATGTGGCGGACGCCCCCGGCGAGATCTACCTCAAGCTGGAGAACCTCCAGCCCATCAACTCGTTCAAGCTGCGCGGCGCGGCCAACGCGATCATGCTGGCCGATCCTGGCGACCGCGCCAAGGGGCTGGTCACCGCCAGCGCGGGGAACATGGCTCAGGGCGTGGCCTGGATGGCACGCGAACTCGGCCTGCCGGCGACCATCGCGGTGCCCGAGCACGCCCCGGAAGCCAAGCTCGCCGCTATCGCCCGCCTGGGCGGCCAGGTGATGAAGGTACCCTACGACGACTGGTGGAACGTCATCCTCGCCAGCAGCATCGATGGGGTGGACGGGTTGTTCGTGCATCCCGTCCAGGACCCGGCGGTAATGGCCGGCAACGGCACGATCGGGCTGGAGATCCTCGAAGACCTGCCCGACCCGGACGCGGTGGTGATCCCGTACGGCGGCGGCGGCCTGACGGTGGGCATCGCCAGCGCGATCAAGGCGCTGAGGCCCAGCACGAAGATCATCACGGCGGAACCGGCGAGCGCCGCCGCGCTGGTCGCCGCCCGGGCCGCCGGTCACCCGGTGGACGTCGATTACCAGCCGTCGTTCGTAGACGGATCCGGCAGCCGCCGCGTCATGGACAGCATGTGGCCGCTGGTCGCGCCGCTCGTCGATGACGCCCTGGCCATCCCCGTCGCCGAGGTTGCCGCCGCCGTGCGCACGCTCGCCGAGCACGTCCGTGTCATCGCCGAGGGCGCCGGCGCCCTGGCCCCCGCCGCCGCGCTCTCCGGCCGGGCCGGTTCCGGGAAGATCGTATGCGTGGTATCCGGCGGCAACATCGACCTGCCCAAGTTCACCCAGATCCTCAGCGGCATCCCAGGCTAAGGGGGATGCCCCGGGCTAAGGGGATGGGTGGCGCAACGTACCCCTCCGGTGGGGATGGTTGGCGCAACGTACCCCTTTGGACGGGGCCCGCTTATGCCGCCTTGGCGGCTACGCGGTCGAGGGCGTCCAGCAGGCGGTCGACCTCGGCGGCCGTATTGTAGTGAATCATACCGATTCGTACCGATTTGTCGGAGTAGCCCAGGCGCGGATACAACCCGAGCGAGTACCACGAGTCGTGCGCCCAGACCCCGATCCCGTCCGCGGCCAGTGCCGCGGCGACGTCGTCGGCGGGCACGCCCTCGACGTTGACCAGGAACGTCGGCACCCGCCCGTCCATATCGGGCAGGCCATACACCGTCACCGGGTCCGGAAGGCCGTCCAGGAGCCGCTGGCCCAGCGCCCGCTCGTACGGCCGGATGGCGGCGAAGCCCCCGATCGAGGAAAGGTAGTCGACCGTCGCGCTGAACCCGGCCAGCAGCTCGTACGGCAGCGTCCCGGTCTCGAACCGGCGGCCGAGCGGCGAGGCCGGCGCGGGTCGCGCCTTGTACGGACGCCATTGCTCCAGGACGGACGCACGGCCGTAGGCCAGGCCGAGGTGCGGACCGCAGAACTTGTACGGCGAGCAGATCAGCACGTCCGCCCCGACCGAGCCGACGTCGATGGGCTCGTGCGCCGCGTAGTGCACCGCGTCGATCCAGGCCAGCGCGCCCGCCGAGTGCGCCAGCGAGCACACCCGCCGGGCGTCCGCGACGGTGCCCACCGCGTTCGAGGCCCAGGCGAACGCGACCACCCTGGTCCGCGGGCTCAGCTTGGATTCCAGGTCGTCGAGGTCGAGCGTGGTGTCAGCATTGAGCCCGACATGCCGGACGACCAGGTCCTTATCGAAGGCCAGTTCCAGCCACGGCGCCACGCCGCCGTCGTGGTCGAGGTCGGACACCAGGATCTCGTCACCCGGCTGGAACGAACGCCCGGCGGTGCGGGACAGCATGAAGTTCAGCGAGGTCATGTTCGGCCCGAAGATAACCTCCGACGGTTCGCAGCCCAGGAAGCGTGCGGCCTTCTCCTCGGCCGTGGACAGGATCTGCCCGACCCGCTTGCTGGTCGCGTACCCCGCGCCGAGGTTGGCGCTCGCTTCCCGGAGCGCGCGGGCGATCGCCTCGCCTACCTCGTCGGGGACCTGGGAGCCGCCAGGCGCGTCAAGGAACGCGAATCCGTCCCGCAGCGAACAGTAGCGGGCTCGTACCGCGTGAACATTGAAGTCGTTCCCGATTGACGTCACAACTGTAACCGAATCACACTTTGTCCCCTCTTGCACAGGTCACGGGGGGGTGGTTTGATCGGCGTTACTATCCGCCGGCTGGGGAGGATGCAGCGCGTGAATGGTCGGGGCGTGAATGGTCGGGCCACCAACAGCAGACGTGCGATCGTAGCCGCCACCGCCTTCGGCGCGCTCATCGTGGCCGGATGCAGCAGCAGTAGCAGCACCACCGGCGCCGGCACGAGCAGCAGCAGCGCTAGCGGCACCGGCAGCGCGGCGGCGTCGAGCTGCGCGGCCTCGATCGGGATCGAGGCGCCGATCACCGGTCCGGTGGCGCCGCTCGGCACCGAGCAGCTCCACTTCGCCCAGCTCGCGCTGTCGATGGACAACGCGGCCAACAAGACCAGCATCACGCTGGTCCAGGGCGACACGCAGCTCCAGCCCGCGCAGGCGACCACCGTCACCCAGCAGTTCGTGTCAAACAGCAAGATCGTCGGCGTGGTCGGCCCGGCCGGCAGCCAGGAAGTCGAGGCCGTAGGCCCGGTCCTGGGACGGGCGGGGCTCGCGTTCATCTCCGGCTCGGCGACCAACGCGACGCTGACCAGCGGGTCGAACCCCACATTCTTCCGGGTGGTGTCCAAGGACAGCGTCCAGGGCCCGCAGGACGCGAACTACATCGTGAGCAAGCTCCATCCGAAGGCGATCATGATCGTCGATGACCAGGAGGCCTATTCGACCGGCCTGGTCAGCGCCATGACGCCGGTCTTCCAGCAGGCCGGGGTCAAGGTCGACCACGAGTCGGTGTCGCAGAAGACAACGGACTTCTCCGCTCTGGTGGCCAAGGTCACCGGGCAGACGTCGGTCGTGGTGCTGCCCTGGCAGGTGGCGGCGAACGCCCAGCAGTTCGGCCGGGACCTGACCCAGCAGCACAAGTCCGCGGTGATCTTCGGCACGGACGGCCTGTTCTCGCCGGGGACGTTCACGATCAACGGGTCGTACGTGTCCTCATTCGGCCCGGATATCACGGCGATCCCGTCCGACAGCTCTATCGTCTCGGCCGCCACGTCGAAGTTCGGCACGTTCGGCACGTTCGGGCCGCCGGTGTTCGCCGCGACACACGTGATCGACGAGGCGATCGCCTCGGTGTGCAAGTCGGGCCAGACGCCCAGCCGCGCCAACGTGCTCGCCGCGATCAAGAACACGAACGAGTCCAGCTCGATCCTGGGCCAGCCGATCTCGTTCGACTCGCATGGCGACCTGGTCAACGGCAAGTTCTTCCTGTTCAAGATCAGCTCGTCGGGCAAGTACCAGCTGATCCCCGGATGAGTTTCTTCTTCCAGGAGCTGGTCAACGGGATCACGACCGGAGCGCTGTACTCGCTGATAGCGCTGGGCTTCTCGATGGTGTACGGCGTGCTGAAGCTGCTCAACTTCGCGCACGGCGACCTGTACATGGTGGGCGCGTACATCGGGTACTTCGTCGTCCAGTGGGCGGGCGGGCCGGCCGCGATCAAGATCCCGGTCGCGCTGCTGCTGGTGATCATGTTCGTGCTGGCGGCGGTGCTGGTCGGTGGCCTGGGCGTGGCGATGGAACGGTTCGCCTACCGGCCGCTGCGCGACGCACCGCGGATCGCGCCGCTGATCACCGCCATCGGCGTCTCCTTCTTCCTGGAGAACGCGGCGCTGCTGCTGTTCGGCGGGCAGTACCGGGTGTACAACACGCCGGAGTTCATCAAGCTGTCCAGCGGCGTCCAGATCGGCTCGGTCACCATCGACACGGTCCAGATAATGGTCGTCGTGCTGAGCGTCGCGCTGATGGCCGGGCTGCGGCTGCTGGTCAGCCGGACGCTGCTCGGCAAGCAGATGCGGGCGGTGGCCGCCGACCGGGAGGCGGCGGAGATGATGGGGATCAACGTGAACCGCACGATCGCGATCACGTTCTTCCTCGGCTCGGCACTGGCCGGGGTGGCTGGCGTGATGGCTGGGCTGCTGTTCAACCAGGTCACGAACACGATCGGTTTCATCGCCGGGCTCAAGGCGTTCACCGCGGCCGTGGTCGGCGGTATCGGCTCGCTGACCGGCGCGATGCTCGGCGGCCTGCTGATCGGCCTGGCCGAGTCGTTCGTCACCGGCTATATCTCCTCCACTTACACCAACCTGCTGGTGTTCGCGCTGCTGATCCTGGTCATGCTGTCCCGGCCCAGCGGACTGCTGGGCCAGGCTCAGCTGCAGAAGGTGTGATGATGACCGCGCCGCCTCCCGCCGCACCGCCTCCCGCCGGCCCGCAGATCGGTGCTGATGAGTGGGTGGCCAGATTGGCAGAACGGCGGGTGTATCTCCCGTCCTGGCTCGGCACCGCGCAACGGGCTGCCGAACGCGTCGGCTGGTGGCCCAGGCTCGCCTTGGCCGGCCTGGCCGGTGCTGTGCTACCGCTGGCCGGACTGGGTGGCTTCCAGCTCCAGGTCGGCATCGACGCCCTGGTCATCGCCATGCTAGCGGTCGGGCTGAACGTGGTCGTCGGCTGGACCGGCGTGCTCGATCTGGGCTATGTGGCGTACTTCGGGATCGGCGCGTACGGGTTCGCGCTGTTGTCGTCCGCGCAGCTCAACATCCACCTGCAGGCGTACCTGTCGCTGCCGGCCGTGCTGGTGGGCACGTGGCTGCTCGGGCTGGCCATCGGGCTGACGTCCCGTCGCCTGACCGGCGACTACCTGGCCATCGTCACGCTGTTCTTCGGCGAGGCCTTCGTCGAGTTCACCAACAACGTGGCGCCCAGCAAGCTCGGCGGCCCGAACGGGATCGTCGCAATCGACCCGGTCAAGGGCTTCGGTGCCTCGCTCAACTCCAACACCAGCTACTACTACCTGCTGATCATCGTGCTGGTGCTGACGATGTCCGTCCTGCGGCTGCTGGAGAATTCCCGTACCGGACGGGCCTGGCGCGCGGTGCGCGAGGACCCGCTGGCCGCGGCGGCCATGACGATACCGGTCAACCGCGTGCGGCTGTACGCGATCGCCTGCGGCGCGGGGGTCGCCGGGCTGGCCGGCGCCATCTACGCCGCCCAGCAGGTGAGCGTGTTCCCGACCGACTTTGACACGCCCATCCTGATCCTGGTCTATGCCGGGCTCGTCCTCGGCGGGGCGGGCAGCCTGGCCGGCGCCGCGGCTGGCGCGCTGGTCGTCATGGTGATCTATGACGGCCTGCTGCGGAACGCGGCCGAGTCCGGCTACCTGTTCTACGGGCTGATCCTGCTGACGCTGCTCGTGCGGCTGCGGCCCTGGCGCAGGCTGGCTGGCGTGCTGGCCGCGACCATCGCGCTCGGCTTCGCGGCGCACGCCATCGCCCGCGCGATCTCGGCCAGCGCGGTCGCGGGCGGCCCGCAGTCGGGCGGCTGGATCGGATCCGCGCTCCGCGACTGGGTGATCGTCCCGGCCAACTCCAAGATCGCCGGGAACTGGGGTTTCGTCATACTGGTGTGCCTGCTGATCGCGCTCGTCCAGGTCGACGTCCGGACGCGGACGATCCTGCTGCCGCCGGTCCTCTGGCTGGCGTCCTTCGTCTGGGAGGCCCGGCTGGTGACTGAGCCGTCGATAACGCGGCAGCTCATGATCGGCGCGATCCTCGTCGTGATGATGATCGCCCGCCCGCAGGGACTGCTGGGACAGCGACGGGTGGAGTCACCCACGTGAGCGACCCCAGTGTGACTGGCACTGTCCCAGTCGAGCAACCACCACCCGTTCTTAGCCTGGAATCTTTGTCTTTGTCATTTGGCGGGCTGCGGGCGCTGTCCGACCTGGATCTGCGCGTCGGCGAGCGGGAGATCGTCAGCGTGATCGGGCCGAACGGGGCCGGCAAGACCACCGTGTTCAACGTGATCACCGGCGTATATGAGCCCAGCGGCGGCGATGTCCGGTTCGGCGGGCAGTCCATCGCGGGCAAGCCGCCGCACGCCATCGCGCGGCTGGGTGTCGCGCGGACATTCCAGTCCCTGCGGCTGTTCCCCAACATGTCCGTGCTGGAGAACGTCATGGCCGCGACCTATGGCGCGACGAAGGCGACGCCGTGGGAGTCGGTGCTGCGGCTACCGCGGGCCCGGCGTGAGGAGCGCCAGGCGCGCGAACTGGCCGGTGACGTGCTGTCGTTCTTCGGCCAGCGGCTCGCCGGATACCGGTGGGACCAGCCCGCGTACTCGCTGTCCTACGCGAACCGGCGGCGGCTGGAGATCGCCCGGGCGCTCGCCACGCGGCCTCGGCTGCTCCTGCTGGACGAGCCCGCCGCGGGCATGAACCCCGCCGAGACGCACGAGATCACCGAGCTGATCGGACAGCTGCGAAACGCCCGCGAGCTGGCCATCCTGGTCATCGAGCACGACATGCACGTGGTGGCCGGGGTCTCGGACCGGGTCGTGGCGCTGGACCACGGCGTGAAGATCGCCGAAGGCAGCTTCGACACCGTCGCCGACCACCCGTCGGTAGTCGAGGCCTACCTCGGACGCGATCCCGAGGCGCTCACGTGACTTCCCTACTCGAGCTGGATAACGTGACCACGTTTTACGGTCAGATGCGGATCCTGGAGGGGATCTCGCTCCAGGTCGGCGCCGGTGAGCTGGTCTGCCTGCTCGGCGGGAACGCCTCCGGCAAGTCGACCACGCTGAAGACCATCCTGGGCATCGTGCGGCCGCGATCCGGCCGGGTGCTGCTGGATGGTGCGGATGTGACCGATTGGCCGGTGCCGCGGCGGATCGCTCGCGGTGTCGCCATCGTGCCGGAGAACCGGCGGCTGTTCGGGCAGCTCACCGTGCGGGAGAACCTGGAGCTGGGCGCGGTGCTGCGCCGGGGCGAGTCGCTGGCCGATGACTTCGACCGGCTGCACGCGCTGTTCCCGCGCCTGCTGGAGCGGCGCGACCAGCTGGCCGGCACGCTGTCCGGCGGCGAGCAGCAGATGGTCGCGATGGGCCGCGCGCTGATGTCACGCCCGCGCCTGCTGCTGATGGACGAGCCGTCGATGGGCCTGTCCCCCGCTCTGGTCCAGCAGAACTTCCAGATCATCTCCGACATCCACGCAACCGGCGTGGCCGTGCTGATGGTCGAGCAGAACGCGACGATGGCGCTGTCCATCGCCGATCGCGGCTACGTGCTGTCCACCGGTTCGATAGTGCTGGCCGGTGTGGCCGCGGAGCTGCTCCGTCACGACGAGCTAAAGCGCGCGTACCTGGGCCGGTGATCACCCGGTGCTCGGTCGGGTCGCCGGAACGAGCGGCGGCCACCAGGCCGTCCAGCCACTGCTGGACCGAACCCGCATCGGTTGCGGAACGGCCGTGGCTGTGCAGCTCGGCACAGACACGGAGACCGCCTCGATGCAGGTTCTCGATTACCCAGATGTGCCGGGATGTTGTGCTTCGCCAGACCAGGCGGCGCGGCGGTTCGCACTCGGTGACCTCACCGTCTAGTTCCTGCCCGCCGATGGTGTATCGGAACAAGGCACCTACGCTGAGGCTGGAACCGGCGATCACGTCGGAGATCCCGCCGTGATAGAACGGCCACAGCAACGGTGACACGAGCCAGCACCAGACCTGCTCGGCGGTCAGGTCACCCACTACGACCTCGTTGATCAACCGGTTCCCCTGTGCCGGAACCCAGACAGCGGACATGAATGCGCCCCCGTCGGCGTGCTCCCCCAAGCACGTCATCTGGGTGGCGTAATGCCCCAAGTTAGCACCCGTGAAACAATGACCACGCAGACACCAGCGAACTCATTTGTTACGAGGAGGACAGGCCGATGCCGGGGCTAGACATCGGGGTCGTTCTGCCCAGCATGAGCATGCCACGGGAACTGCCGGGAGACGTCGTCGCGGCCGCGCGACACGCCGAGGACCTGGGCTTCGAATCGGTGTGGGCGGTGGATCAGCTCATCGCCGGGACCGGGACGCCGCTGATCGACTCTACCGTCGTCCTGGCGGCGGCGGCCGGAGCGACCACGCGCGTCCGGCTCGGTTTCGGGGCGATGATCCTCCCGCTGCATCCGGTCGTGTGGGTGGCCAAGCAGATCGCCTCGCTTCAGCACGTGTCGGACGGCCGGATCATCTTCGGCGTCGGCGCGGGCGGCGACCGGCACGAGTTGTCCTGGGCTGCGGCCGGAGTCCCGCGCCGCGAGCGCGGCCGGCGCACGGACGCGGCGCTGCGGGTTCTGCCGGGCCTGATCGCCGGTGAGGCCGTCAAGCTGGAAGCTGGCGGCCCGGCGATCCGGCTCGCACCGCCCGCAACCGTCCCGCCGATCCTGGTCGGCGGCATGTCCGACGCGGCGATCACCCGGGCGGCGGAGTACGGGGACGGCTGGTTCGCGATGGCGACGGCCGGGCTGACCGGCCCCGCGGCGCGGCTCGCCGAGCTGGCCGCGGCGCGGGGGCGGCCGGTGCCGGAGGTCACCGCCGCCATGACGGTCGCCATGCTCGGTGATCCGGCCCTGCCCGACGAAGACGCCCTGGTCCGGCGGCTGACCGACGTAGACGGCATGTTCGGCATCCCGGCCGAGTTCGCTCGTCAGGCCGTGGTCATCGGCTCGCCGGAAGATATCGCCGAGCGACTGGCCGAGGCGGCAGCGAACGGCGCCGCGCGCGTGGTGGTGACGTTCGCCGGCGGCGATTGGCACCGCCAGGCCGAGCTACTCGCCGAGGCCGCGGGCCGCCTCAGCACGGACTGACCCGTCAGCCCTCGCCTCGCGACAAACACGCCCTGGCACCGGCCGAACGCCAACCATTACTCCCGCGTTAGCTCGTGCGTCTCAGAGCTGGCGCCATCGACCAGCCGCGGCTTGGCGCAGACCTCCGCCTTTAACTCTGCACGCCCGTAGACAGCTCCTGTGCCAATCCGGCTCTGGCATCACCGCACCTACCTACGCAACGTTCGGCCGCTGGGGGGCCCCGCAGCGACCCTCGCGCCTCCTGCCGGTCCCGTCCGCCGCTAAGCCCGATCCAGGCTCGCTGTCCGATACCCGAAATGTTCGGATATTTCCTGCCGCAGCAAGATGGGATGAAATCGGCAAAAGATTCGATCACATTAAGCGCTACATGTGGTATAGTCGAACCAGTCGCACGGGGGGAGGTGAGACTAGGCATGGGCACAGCAGCCCCGGCCAGCCCGGGTGAGGCACTCAGCATGCTCCAGGCCGCCGCCGGGTACCTGAAGACAGCGGACTACGCGGAGCTGCCCGCCGTCACGGTGGGGGTGGTGCTGCTGGCCCTGGAATGCGCGGACGCGGCCGGGGCGGTCGCGCGGGGCCGCGCTTTGAACGCGTTTGATGCCAAGGACGGGCACGAGGACGACGGGCAGAAAACCACCGGGGCGTGGCTGGCCAACATCTCCGGGACCATGTGTGATTCGTAGCATCCGGGGGTATGAGCAGCACGTACGCCCCGAACCGCAGGGCTCTGAGGAGCCGAGGAACCTACGACATGGCGACGGCGCCTGACGCCGACCTTACGGCGATCTAGTGCCGTAAGTCCAGGAAAGACGACGCAGAGCAGATCACGGTCAACCGGCAGAAGCGCCTCGCGCTGGCCGACTGCGAAAAGCTCGGCTTGTCGGTAGATCAGCGGAACATTTTCGTCGATAACGGCGTGTCCGCGTGGCGGCGGAACCGGAAAAGGAAAGGGTGGGATGAGCTGATCAGCGCCGCGCGGCGTGGCGAGGTCAAGCATATCGTCTGCTATCACCCGGACCGTCTCATGCGGCAGCCACGGGATTTAGAGGAGCTGCTCTCGATATCTGATGAATACGGGATTATGCTCTATGGCCGGGTGAACCGGCGTGATCTCCAGGACCCTGACGATCGTTACGCGTTGCGTATCGAGATAGCGCACGCGTGCCGTACGTCGGATGACACTTCACGGCGGATGAAGGACCAGAAGCAGGAACGCGCGGAAAGCGGCCTGCCGAATGGCGCGCGTGCGTATGGTTATACGCCGGATGGACTCAGGATCGTAGCGGCGGAAGCGGCGATCGTGAAGGAAATATTCGACCGGTTCATCAAGGGTGAAACGCCGTATTCGATAGCGACTGATCTCAACCGGCGCGGGATAAAGACCGCCAGGGGACGGGCGTGGGCTCAGGCGACGATAGTGCGGCAGCTGCAGAATAAGCATGTTGCCGGTATCTGCTGGCATAACGGCAAAGAGGTAGCCGTGGGGAAGTGGCTGCCGATCATCCCGAGGGAGCAGTGGGATTTCGCGCAGGAACTGCTGACCTTCCGCAGCGCGGCAGCGCAGGAGCGGGTGGATAGGTACCCAGCACGCGCCTATATCCTGCGCGGGCTGGTCATCTGCGGTAACTGCGGTACCGCGATGACCGGGTGCAGCGGACGGCTTTACCGGTGCTCACGCTCCAGACGGCAAGACGGCTATCACTGCGCGAGGACCATGCTGGCCGAACCGCTGGAACAATTCGTGGAAGATGCCGCTATCCGGCTGCTTACCGGTCTGGCTGTCAGCCCGCGCCGACCGCGTACCGCTGCGGTGGAGGCGGCAGAACGCGCGATAGCCGAAGATGAGCAGCAGCTCCGCGACCTGCACGACATGTGGCTGAACAAGGAAATCGATTCGGCCGAGTACCGCAGGGACCGGCGCACGATCCGGGCACGCATACAGGAAAACGAGAAAAAGACCATCGTCAAAGTCAAGTCGGCGGAATCAATCGCTAGCTTGATCGGGCCTGGCGCGGAAGCCAAGTGGAAGCGGCTTGCTCCTGAGCAGAAGAACAGCGTGCTACGTTTCCTGTTCCGCGCGGTCATCATCGGTAAGGGCACCATGAGCAGGTTCCCGGACCGCATCGATTACGGGCGGATCGAGATCGAGGAGAACGAGCTAGGCTGACCAGCGCGAAAAGACCCCCGGTGGTAACGCACCCGGGGGTCTTTCCTGCTATTAAGCTACGTCTTGCTGCTCTCCGCCGTCGTCTCCCAGCAATCCAGCCAGCAGTTCCGCGTTCTCCGCGCTGATCACCATCTTGAATTTACTCACCACGCGATCCAGATGGTACGCGCGCAGCGCGTCTACATCCTTTCGTCTATAGGCGCTCACCTCATCTATTTCGGATTCCTTACGGCTTTCGGAAGTCGTCGGTTATCACCTCCCCACCGAACGACTCGAAGGGCATCCCTCCTCTCGACCACTCGGGCCAGTTCTCCATACGGCACGTGTTCATCCACGTCCGCGTCCACCGCGTCCGTATGGCCCCCTATACGTGCAGACACGCGCGAGGTGTGGACGAACGATGGACGATTGGACGATCACTCGCCGTGGCAGCCACCAGCGACCGCATGCCCGTGGCCCCAGAGCGCGCCGTAGAGCCCTCAGACCGTCGCGGCCCACAAGAGGGGCCCGCTTCGCGCCTCTACGGGCGATCCTGGGGCGTCCGGGGACGCGGGCCAGGGGACCGCCACGCGCCGAACGCTACCATCCACGCAACGGACACAGAAGAGACAGAATGATTACCAGTTATGGACAAACCACTCGTAATCGCCCGGAAAGGGATTTACCGAAGTCGTCAGGTGAGCGAAGGACAATACGAAGAACACCCTCAAGACACGAAGGCCGCCCCTACGACCCCGACCCCGGTCCGGTCACCCGCCGGACTACTGCCCAGCTCTAGGCAGATGACCCGATTCGTTAGCCTTGATGGCGACAATGAACTCTCGCCACCGATCGGCCGGCACGGTCAGGTGGCCAGACTCGCGGCGCTTGGTGTCCCTCACATACACGCCCCGGTCGTCCGACGCGACTTCGACGCAACCGCCGCCATTCGCTGCGCTGGCCTTAGCCTTGCGCCATTTCAGAGTGTCCATCTTTCCCTGGCTTTCCGTAGTTCATCCTGGGTCTGGCTCCAAGGTAGCGCGTCGGCGCGCAAGCCATCGAACACGCGGACGGCGCGCGTCACTAGGTCAGCTTCGGTGTACACACCACCTTGGACAATCGATTCGGTGTAGACCGCTAGATCGGTGGGCCCCTCGCTCGCGACGGCGAACGCGCCTCCTAGCGCGCCAGCTACCCGCGCCACGTCCGGCACCACCTGAAGCGTGACAGAAGGACGGCTGCCTAGTGTCAGCAGATGTTCTATCTGTTCGGCCATGACAGATGCGTCACCTACCTCGCGGTTGAGCACCGTTCCGATGATCACGACACGGAGCTCGACACGCTTCAGAACTGACTGACGCGCCAGGCGGTCGCGGAGGTTCGCTTCGGTGCTGGCACTCTCGGGCTTCCACGTCAGGATCGCACGCGCATAGTTCTCGGTCTGGATCAGGCCAGGGACGAGAAGCGGCTCAAACCACCGGATGAGGGTGGCGCGCGCTTCGATGTGCGTCCACTTCACGAACCACCGTGAGGACGAGTTGCCCACGCGCTGAGCTAGTTCGGTGAGCACGTCTAGCCCGACTCCGGTCGCTTCGGCCCATGACTTGAGCACGGCGTCACTGGGCGCCGCTTGCGCTGGGCTCTCGGCTTTGCTGACCACCGGCCGCGACACGTTCAGCACCCTGGCCAGCGCGTTATGTGACTTGTAACCAGCATCGATACGGGCCTGGCGTAGGACGCTAGCAAGTTGTTCTCTCGGTGTCGGCACCGTGCACACCCTTCGTTACCTGGTTCAATGCTGGGTCGGTAACCGCGTAACTACTTCCGCATTATCACCTTGTGCGGCCATGATCGCTGCCACATGGAAAGCAATCATCTTCGGAGGTAGCGACATGGCAACGACGGTAACGACAGGCGCAATCACGCGGGGGTGGCATGAGCCGGTAAGAGGGCTTTTCCAGCCGGCGTGGGACGCGCTGGATCGGACGCAGATCGCTCTTCACCACCAGTACCAGGACACGCACGACGAGCGGGTCGGGGTCTTCAAGAGCCGGTTCGATAAGGCCGCCGACGCGCTGATCAGCCTGGCGGTCGATGAGCTGTACGCACCTTACGCCACTGACTCGAAGGCTGCCGGGCACGAGCCTGGTGCGGACTGCGAGACCGGAGGGCAGGACCAGTGAACGGAACACCCGCCCTCAGGTGGCGTCTGGTCGGCGGAGCGCTCCGCCGGTACCGCGAGGACATGGACTACCGCCTCGAAGATGCCGCCAATGTGCTGGATTGCGACCGGAGCAAGATCAGCCGGATCGAGACCGGCAAACGAGGTATCCGGCGCATCGAGCTACGTGAGCTACTCGCCGAATACGGCACAGACGATCGCGCGCAGGCGGTCTTGTGCGCGCTCGCCAATCCCATGCGCCTGTCCGGGTGGTGGGACCAGTATCCGGACGTCGTACGCGGAGAGCACCGCGACATGATGATCATGGAATCCCTAACCGCGCATGTCTTCGCGTACCACGCCCAGCAGATCCCCGCCTTGCTGCAAACCGGGGAGTACGCCGCTGCGATCACCGGGGCCGATCCATCCATGCCGGCACCCGGTACCCGGCAACGGACGGTGGAGGCGCTGCTCGCACGCCAGGAAGCCATCCTCGGCGCGGTTGCTGAACCCGGGCTCAGCGTGATCATCGGCGAAGGTGCGCTCCGTCAGCAGGTCGGCGGACCTGATGTCATGCACGCCCAGCTCACCCGCCTGGCCGCCCAGTGTGACAGCGATTCGGGGGTGACTGTCCGGGTACTGCCGTTCGATAGCACGCATCCCGTATTTGACGGCGGAGGGCTGACCATCCTCACGCTCGCTCCTCCTGTCTTGGGCATCGTTCACGTTGCGGCTTTTTCCGGCAGTTTTTACCTGGCAGACCGTGATGACGTGGCGTGCTATGCGGCCGCGTTCGGCCGGATCCGCGAGGCTTCCCTCAGTGCCTCCGACTCGGCCACGATGCTGCGGCGCCTGGCCGCCGGAGAACCGGGCTCGGATAAGGCGGCATAGGGGACGCTACAACCAGATCCGGAACCCCGACGGTAACGGTAACCAGAGCCCTCATCGCATCGCCAGATCACAGGACGCCGAGGCAGACCAACTCGCCGCGAACGAGCAGCACGACCCAGACGCGATCCTGAGAGGCACACTGTCGGACGCGCCAGCCGAAGGCGTTCCTGTCGCTGACCTCATCACGGCTACCGGCATGAGCCGACGATGGGTATTCTACCGGCTACGCCAGTTCGCCGCCGAAGGCTACGCCGTCCAGACCGTACGCGGCTACTGGTGCACCGCAAGATGACGATCCGTAACCGGGAGTGCAAAGTGCAAGTGCACGCCCTCACGCGCGTCTGCACGTATAGCGGCATTGTCAGCCCGTGCACTTGCACTAAGCCCACTGACCGCTCCGTCACAATCCGTAATCGTCGACGCTCTCTAGCCGTAGCTCATCCGGAGAACCGTCATGAGTGATCGTCCCTTGCCCAAGACGGGCGAGCAGCCGGCGCGCAACCCGCAGGATCGTCGGAAAGTTCGCGGAACCCGGATAGACGAATGGGTAGAGCGTCAACTAGCCACCGCGCCACCGCTTAGCCAAGCCAGCCGCGACCGACTCGCCGCTCTGCTAGGCAGCCCCAGCGAGCATGCACCAACCTAGAATATGGATTCACCCGCTGACGGACTCAGGCCACTGCTGCCCATCACATGGGGGAAAGCATGGCGTATCACCGCTCACGCGTAGGGCAGTCTGGTGTATCATCACGATCATGAAAATCTCTTCCCTCACTGTGGAATTAATAGGGCTCGGCGTTGGAATTGTTGGGCTAATCTCATCATTCTACTTCTACCGTCGCTCTAAGGAATCTCCGCGGCCATGTTACCTTGCGGCCAGCATGTCTCTTATAGGAGGAGTCGGACCACTGCTGCCTTCTGAAGTAAGAGTAACGTACAAAGATGAACCAGTGAGTTCACTAAAGAAGACCTATGTGGTGTTTTGGAATAGCGGGACAAAGACCCTGGATGCGGAGTCCGTGGTTAGTTCTGACCCGATCAGAATAGTGTTGAATCATCCTGACTCTAGGATGCTCCGCATACGGCTAACTAAAGTCTCGCGAAAGTTAACGGGGCTAATATAAATATTTCCTCAAGCCCGACTTCCGCATTGGTTGACTTCAAGTTTTTGGATCCAGGCGATGGATTTGTTGCGGAGATCCTGCATACGGGAGAAGGGCCCGAAGTAACTGCGTCGATGAAAGGGACCGTTAAGGGATTGCCTAATGGGATTAAAGCCGTTCGTGGCATGATGACATTGGATACAATCCGTAGCCCTAGCCAGAGGGTTGTCGATGATTCGCTACCGGCGGTGGGCGGACTAGCCATAGTAGCACTTGGCATCTTTGGTATAGCATTCACTTTCTTGCCGAGCCACCTGTACCATACGCTGAGTAAGGGGGGTAGCAGGCTAAGCAATATTCTTATCGGGGCCGGACTTATTGTTGTCGGCAGTGGGGTCTATTGGTGGATGCGGCGAAGAAGAATTCCGAATTCATTGCAATTCACAGCTTCTAATATTGTAGACTAGGATAGGGCGAGCGGTTTGGGAACGATCCCTCCCGAGTGACGGGATTTGTTCCCAATTGTATTTCTATCGGCGCCATTCGATACGCAGTTGCAGGCTGGAGCGCGACGACCTCGCCTGGCTGCTGAGTGAGGACGTGCTGACCGAAGCTGGGAGTGCTGCAGGAACGCAAGCGGATCGATGCCGGGCTGGCCGAGATCAGCGCCGAGCTAGCCGACGCCACTGAGACAGACCCGCTGCCCGAACTGTGCGTCCCCGGAGCCGACCAGCGTGATTGTCTACGTCTATGTCTACGCCGCAGTGTCGTCTATGGTGCAGACGCACGGTCGTAGACGTAGACATGGACGAGTTCTGTCACACTGCGTAATCGTCTCGTTGTCTCGTCCCACGTCCCACTGTGCCCTATACGTGCAGACGCGCGCGAGGTGGGACGAGACAACGGAACAAGGTCCGCTATGCATGGTCACCGCCAGTGACCTTGCGGCGCCGCGACACGTAGGCACCGTCCGCTCGACAAAACCGCAGGTCAGATCGCTCCTGAGGAGGATACTACGAAAAGGGCTTGACTGGGGTGACCCGCGCCGAGGCCGGGGCGCACCGGTCGTGGGGGAAACTGGTGACCGGGCACCCGCTGATCGCGGCGGCGATGGGCGAGCGGCTGGACGACGACAGCCCGGTCATGTCGAAATCGCGGGCCCGCAAGCTGTGCGCCGTGACGGGGAAGATCCCCGGGCCGCACCGGCAGGACGCGGACAAGATCCTGGCCGAGGCCGCCCGGGCCGGGGCGGGACTGTCCGAGCTGATGTTCCTGGCCGCGGTTATCTTGAGCCTCCGCCGCGCCGTCTTTGACGTCTAGCACGGGCCTGTTCCGGCGCCCGGATGGCGTGCTCGGCATGGTTATCTCCTGCCTTGTCTATGACGTTGATCAAGGAGGAGACGATGCTCGTGCAGCCGGTGGTGATCCCGGGTTCGGGAACGCGGTCGTGGACCGTGCTAGGCGACGACGACGCACCGGTCGTTCCGGTGGACCGGTTCCTGGCTTACCTGACCGGTATCGGCCGGTCGCCGAACACGGTGAAGGCTTACGCCTATGACCTGAAGGACTACTGGGGTTTCATCGGGTTGCGGGGCCTGGACTGGCGCGAGGCCCGGCTCGAGGACATCGGGGAGTTCGTCGCGTGGCTGCAGCTTCCCCTGGCGGGGCGTTCGGGGGCGGTCGCGGTGCTGCCGTCGGCGGCAGCGGAGGTCACGGCGGGGACCGTTAACCGCAAGCTAGCGGCGGTGAGCTCGTTTTATGCGCATCAGGCGCGCAACGGCGCTGAGGTCGGTGACCTGCTGGCTGTGTGGAAGGCTGGCGGGCGGGGCGGGTGGAAGCCGTTCTTGCACCATGTCAGCAAGGGAAAGCCGTATCGCGGCCGGGTTATCTCGCTGAAGGTCGCGGCGAAGCTACCGCGGATACTGACCGTTGCCGAGACGCAGGCGATCCTGGATGCCTGCACCCGGCTGCGGGACCGGTTCTTCTTCGCCTTGCTGCACGAGACGGGCATCAGGGCAGGGGAAGCGCTGGGCCTGCGGCATGAGGACATCGCCGCCGCCGGGCGGGAGATCAGCATCGTGGCGAGGGAGAACGCGAACGGCGCCCGCGCCAAGTCCGGCGGCCGGACGGTCCCCGTCGGCGGCGAGCTGATCCGGCTGTATGCCGATTACCTGCACCTTGAATACGGCAGTACAGATAGCGACTATGTGTTATCTCGACGTCGAGGTAACACATATTGTCCAGAACCCGGAATTATCCAGAGGACGTCCGCTTCACTGCTGGTTATGATCCAGGCGGGCTTTCAGGATCCAGATAATTGCTGATGGCCGGGTCACAGGCTTTCGAGGAAAGCGAGGAGCTTGTCCGGCGGCTGGAAGCGCCCGGGCGGAATGTCTGGCGGGGCGACGCGGTCCAGCGCTTTCTCCTTAGCTTGAGGTCGGCGTGGATGTAGACCTGCGTTGACCGGATGTCCTGATGCCCCATCCACAAGGCGATGACGGCGCTGTCCACGCCAGAGTGCCGAAGATGCATGGCCGTGGAGTGACGGTTATGTGTAGTTACACATAACCGTCACACCGCCGCCATGAGACTGCTGCACGCCGACGTCGAACTGTCCGTCATCGCGCTATGGCTCGGCCACGAACAGACCGGAACCGCGCAGATCTACCTCCACGCCGACCTCGCGATCAAAGAACGAGCCCTTGCCAGAACCACGCCCCCGACACCCGCCCCGGCCGCTACCGGCCACCAGACCCGCTCCTGGCCTTCCTCGAAAGCCTCTGAATTATGCCGCCCCACACACCACGCGCACCCCCGCCACCAGCGCCGGGACACCCGGCACCGGCATAATCCCCAGGTCGGCATATTGTTATTACCATCATCATATCCTGGTCCACCAGAAAGGGTGGACCATCAAAACCCGGCCCGACGGCACCCTGGAGGCCCGGTCACCGGACGGGAGGGTCTACACCGAGCACACCCGCCCGCCGCCACGCCCGCCGGGGTGATCTGCCACCGCGAGAATGACCCTGCCCGGTAAGCCAGCCCGGACTCGGGGTTCCGGCATGGGCTAGAGCGGATAGTCGTAGCGGATGAAGCCGTTGAAGCTGGCTACCTTGTCATAGAGCAGGCGGGCGCGGGCGTTGTCGTCCTGGGTCATCCAGTACAGCCGGGTGGCTCCGTGAGTCCTGGCCTGCTCGGCTACCCGCTCGATCAGAGCACGAGCGGCACCGCGGCCGCGTGCGGTTTCAGCGACGAAGAGGTCCTGCAGATAACAAGCGTCGCCGTACCAGAACAAGGGATGGAGGAGGTAGTGCGTGATGCCGACCAGCGTGCTGTCCAGGTAAGCGCCGAGGCTGTAGAAGCCGCTGCCTTCATCATGAAGCTGCCGCCAGGTGGTGTCGTACTCCTCATCAGAGGTCGACGTGCGGTAAAAAGCCTTGTAGCCGCGGGCTAGCTCCTCCCAGGCCGGACGATCTTCGAGCTTGAGCGGCGCGACAACGATCATGACCGTCATCCTTGCACCCTGGCAGCGTTGCTCACACGAGAGGGCCGCCAACGCGGGCGAGGTCATCGACGTGGACAACCGGCCACCCGTGCCACGCTTGACGATATAGACGCCGGTGCCGCATTCGGCTGCCCGGGCGGCCGCGTGGGCCGCCTCGGATCATCCCTCCTGCCGGTCCGGGCCGAGCCGTTCGCGCAGGCAGGCGGTGAGGGCGCGTTCGACAGCCAGGTCGTCTTCGAGGGCGAGAATGCGCAGCGCGGCGGCCAGGGTGTGGCCCTGGTCGAACAGTTCCCGGATCCGGGCAGCGAAGGTGAGCTGGCGGCGGGTGTAACGGCGGCGCCCGCCGGGCGTCCGCTGGGGGGTCACCACGCCGGCAGTGTCCAGGGAGCGCAAGAACGCCTGCCGGACGCCGAGCACGTCCGCGGCGCGGCCGGTGGTGTAGGCCGGGTAGTCCGGATCATCCAGGTCATCGAGCCGTCCGGTCACCGCCGGGTACCTCCCCAGTCCAGGCGCGGAGGCGCAGTGGTCTGGATGCTCTTGACAGTTTCCTGCAGTCCGCGCTATATAAAAAGTGTATCGGTCATTGACCTGGTGATGCTACCGAAGGTTGCTGGGAGTGTGATCGGCATGGTCCTTTCCACCCGCGAGGCGGACACGGCGTTCGCCGACCTGATCTGCGCCGACCCGCAGTGGCTAGACGCGGAGTTCGACGCGCTGATCAATGCGTGCTTTAGTGAGCCTCCAGCCACACCGCCGTCCGCGCCGCCCCGGGTTCCGCCGCGCCCCGGCACCCCCGGTCCGCCCTCCCGGCAGCTCGTCGCCCCAGGACCGGCGTCTATCGCCTCACCGGTCGCCGGTCCGGCGCATCGTCGGCAGCGGTCGCCTCCGCCGTTTCTCCCTGGCCGGCCGCCGGGCAGCTGGGCCCCGTAGTCCCTGATCGGGTGGCGGCCCGGATGAAGTAAGTCCAGTACTGGGCATGGAAAGGAGAACGATCAAGAGAAAACCATTGGGCAAAGCTTCCGGCATGCGGCGGGGCTCCCCAACGGGAGCCCCGTCGTCGGCGTTTGCCCGAAGTCGTCGCTTACTGGCTCAGGTTGACGGCGGCAGGGAACCCCCCAGCCCGGTCCGCGTGCCGAAGCGGCCAGGCAACCAGTCCAGCCCGCTGAACCAGCTGTCTGCCAGCAAGCACATGGACCAGTCGCTGTATAAGTTCAACGCCAAGTTCTGCCCCGACTGGCAGCCGCGGTTCTTCGTCTACCCCGGCGGCCGGGACACGCCGCGCATCGCCGTCGCCGCGCTGCGCGCCGAAGCCTTCCTGACCTGGCCCAACCTCCTCGCCTGGCGGTAACTGGTCTTCTTCGGTCACCCCGTCAGTGGCGGAGGGTTCCTCGTCCAGTGACAGGGAACGGGGGGCGCCGGAACTCAGCTGCGCGGCGGCGATGATCTCGATGCACAGCGGTACGTGGCTGCCCCGCATGATGGCGTACTGGCTGCGCCCTGGCTGGACGATCAGTCCCACCGCCATCAGTTCCCGCAGGTGATGGTAGAGCTGGCCGACGGAGGCGTCGTCCAGTTCGGCGCGGAGTTGCTGGCTGGTGCGTGGGCCGTCCAGCAGGGCGCGCAGAACGGTGATCCGGGCGGGACTGCCCAGCGCGGCGAAGACCTTCGCGACCTGATCGGGGTCGGCCTCAAGAACCTGGGAGAGCCGCGCCCGCTGCCGGATCACGACCCGATCGGCGCCGAACTGGCCTTGGCCGGAGTAACTGAAGGTGGTTTCCCCGGTCTCCGCCCATTCCGGGCCGCCCGGTTCCATGACGTCCGCCCTGGGGCCGGGTGCGGGCGGGTTCGGCGCTCGCCGTCCAGCGGCCTGTTCCAGGGCCGTCAGCCGACCGCTGACCTGCTCCATCTGCTGTTCCAGCCTGGTCAGGCGCTCACTGGATTCGTCGCTGATCGTCATTTGCCGTCGCTCTCCTCGCCGAACTCGCACAGCGGCCTGCCG
>Ga0213881_10000540_pt1 | contig 23494 bp, 23 predicted proteins | sample BarmaccoBMER_R08_FD_160104 | JGI IMG/M metagenome (GOLD analysis project Ga0213881, IMG submission 160104) | Barbacenia macrantha exposed rock microbial communities from rupestrian grasslands, the National Park of Serra do Cipo, Brazil - ER_R08 ... | reverse complement strand
GCCCTACAAATAACGTTCTAATAGCTGTAGCCTGAACTCTAATAAATCAATTTGAAGTACTCTCTCATCCTAAAAATAAAGCAAGCTAATGTTCGTGTTCCGCGACGGGAACAATTCTTCTGATTCTCGGCGACAACCTCTGTTCCGTCCGCTACAACATGTTGTTACGCTGCTAGCGCGTTCATTCACTCTATGGTGTTGACCAGTCTTTTGTTCGCAATTCTACGATCTGCCCAAAATCTGACTGATTACGGGTGAGCAAGATTGCGTTATTAGTTAGAGCAATCGCAGCAATTTTCAGATCCATATTTCCTAGACGAGGATAGGCTTTTCGTAAGCGTTGATGTTCTATAGCGGCTGTCCGGTCAAAAAGAACCATCACGATTGATTGGTAGTCCGCTGCAAGTTGCTGTAGTCCTTGATATACAAGGACTTGTTCATCTGGAGTTTTCGCCCTGGATAAAATACTGAGCCGACATCTAACTTGCTCTTCATAAGTAATCACAGTCACTACAACTTCAAGCTCTTTAACAGCTGCTAGCGTTGCCAGGATTCGCTTTCCCTCTTGTCCATTGCGCTGGATGAGACTGAGATGATCGGTGTCTAGAATGTACATTGTGGAATGGTAGGAACCTACTCAGCAGTCTTGCGCCATTCTTGTCCGAGGCGAACCGCTTCATCAAAGGTAGGATCATTTTCAAAGCTACCTGCAACTTTTAACCACCAAGGAGCTTTTTGCTGGAGGAACCCAGATAGCATCTGTTTCATTTGTGACAGTTCTGTCTCCAAACTGGCAACTCGCGCTTCGAGTTTTTGAGATCGTTCTTCAAGCTGCTGGGAGGTCATAGAAATCTGCTGCAAATTAGAACTCCAGAAGCATTATAGCGAGATCTCTAGAATTGCTGATTGAATTGAGCTTTGTGGGTTCTAGCAGTAAAATATCAATTGACTGAGCAATCACAACTTAGCCATAAAAATAGGAGCAGTGCTGGCACCTGGTTTTCTCTAAGTTATTATTAGTTTTTGATACAGAGCTTTCACAAAACCCTGTACCAACACAGAAATAACGGGCTCCCGTGCCTCTCTCGCAACAGTTGTGAGTCTCGTCTAACCCCGATAACAGCTTCGCGCTTATCCACCCACAACAACGTTAAACAAGAATTCAGATGTCTGAGTACAAAATCTCAATTGACACTCAGCCAGACTCTAAAGAAGTTAACTTGGTAGACAAGCAGCTGCATGAATTCAATGTATGCAAGATTGGGGAGTACCAATATATCCCACTGATTCTGTTTCTGCGTGATTCAGAGCAAAAGGTGGTGGGTGGCTTGGAAGGCTTTATGGGTTTGGGATGGCTTCACATCGGCACGCTCTGGATTGCGGAAGAGTTGAGAGGTTATGGGTATGGAAGGACACTTCTATCAGCGGCAGAGCAAGAAGCTTTTAAACATAACTGCTTTAATGCATATGTATTCACTTACAGCTTCCAGGCACCTGAGTTCTATCAGCACTTAGGGTACGAAGTGTTTGGAGAGTTAGAGGATTTTCCACCAGGTTATCGTCGATACTTCTTAAAAAAGAGACTCACAAAAAAATCGTAGGGCTAAATCCTAGGGATAGCAAAGCTTGACGCTGTATGCTTCCCATCTAGCCGTCTGAATCCAGTAGCGGATTAAATTCTAAGTGGTATGTCCGATTTTTACATGTATTCGGTTCATATCATACATCTTGAACCGCACCAATTCGAGTGAAATTGCCTAGTGACAAATGCGATGCTGTCTTAACTTGTCACAAATACATTCATCCTACGGTATTGACCAGTCTTCTGTTTGTAATTCATTGCAACTGTTTTTCAACCGCATCACACGCCACTCCAACCCCATTTTCTGCTTGGAGAATACGTCCAATTTCTATTGCTTTAGCTGCATAGTTGGGATTTTCTATCAATTCACGTAACTGCTTAGCTACTCGTATCGCTGAATACTGCTTACGGGAAATTGTCCGCGAAGCTCCCAATCGTTCAACTCTTGCTGCATTGTCTGGCTGATCGTGGCTGTAGGGCATCACAAGCGTTGGACGACATGCCCGTAACGCCTGAGCTGTTGTGCCAATGCCGCCTTGATGCACAATTGCACAAGCACGCGGAAAAATTTGAGAGTATGGCGCATAGCTTACAGCAATAATGCCTTCTGAAAGATTTTTGGGAGGGGCATTCTTGCCAATTAGCAAAACAGCACGGCGGTCTAAGTACTTTGCAGCTTGAAGGCTTTCCTCATAGAATCGACCAGGAGCTATGACTGCGGCTGAACCCAAGGTAAAAACAATCGGTGGTTCACCTGCATCCAGAAATTGCTGAAGTTCTGGTGTGAGTTGCGCTCCGCTCTCGCTGCCATCATAGAATGTAAACCCTGTAATTACCGTATTCGCTGGCCAATCCAGTTGAGGCTTGGCAAAGGCTGATGAGAACAGCGCCAGCACAAGGTAAGGGGAATACTTATCATCAATAAAGGGATTGCCAACGAGGGGCGGCAAGCCGAGTTCATCTCGTAGCTGATGAATTGGTTCCGCCCAAGCTTTAGAAATAACTTTTGATAGTTGAATAATGCCTCGGTTAGCAATAGAACCTAGCCCGCGCAATTTACCTAGAAATGGAACCACAGGGAGGATTGATGGGTCGTAAACGGAGAGAAATGAGGCGGGTTGCAGAACAGCGAACGCCCATGGAATCCCTAATTTTTCTGCAACCAATCGAGCCGCCACGACTCCTTCACCTGCAATGATGAAGTCTGCGTCTTTAGCACTGTCCATTAAATCTGTATAGGTTTCACGTAAATTTGCACAAACCCAATTTTTGATGATATACTCCGTACCCGTTTTCAGATCCATCATCCGCGCCATCTCTTGAGGATCGTTGAGCGCAGTGTTGTCAGGGCGCATCCGATGAAACTCGAATCCTAGGACTTCAATTTTGTCTTGATATTCTTTATGGGTTGTAAACACCACACTATGACCCCGATGACGCAACTCAAGCGCGATCGCAATTTTGGGATGTAAATCACCGAGAGAACCGATGGTGGTTAAAACAACACGACTCACTATCTTGCCTCTGGGTCAGCGACATTCACGTAGTCACGCTTGCTCGATCATAAAGCCTTACAGAGATCGAAACAATTCTCGAAATTAAGTTTTCGAGATGAACTCCAGCGATTTTTTGATCCAGATCCAATCGCCATCAACCTCTGCGATCGCACCGCCGGGAAACGGATCGGTTCGCGAACGATTGGGGGCTGCAATCAAAGATGTCAGCTTTTCTACCTGATCAAAACTCGGAGCCCCAATAGCAAGTGCTTGTTGCAATATCTGACGCATAACACGTCGTTGTAATGCGAGTGGTGCTTTCTGCAAGATGCGGCGATTTAACCCTAATTGATTTGAAGAACTACTTGCCACTGGTGGCATCGCCTGTTGTTTTAGGGTGTGGGCAGCAAGTTCAAGGTATTCCACTTCAGCTTGTAACAGCTCCGCTGTTTGAGCCAAGGCTGATTCGACTTGAGGGTTGAAATGGGTTTGCAAATAGGGCAGCAACTCTTGGCGGATGCGATTACGCGCGTACTTTAAATCCTGATTAGTCACATCTTCCCAAACCAACATTTGCCAATCGCGACAAAATTGGGCAGTCTGCGTCCTTGTCACTTCTAAAAGTGGACGCACTAGCACGAGTCTAGAATCTAGTAAGCGCCGCCAAGTCAGGGCTTGCAATCCATCTGCTCCGCTGCCGCGAATTAAGTTGTAAATTAGGGTTTCAGCGCGATCGCTTGCTGTGTGACCAGTCACAATGTATTGGTAGTCGTTGGCTTGAGCAATCACGCTGAGAGCTTGATAGCGCCATTGCCGTGCTGCTGCCTCACTCGGTAATGGTTGCTTGGCAACGTCACAGTAAAACGGTAGTTCCCAGTTGTGAGCCAGTTGTTCTACATGTTTAGCATTGGCTTCGGAGTCAGGACGCCAACGATGATCGCAGTGAGCAATGCCGAGTTGCCAACCCCACTTCGGTTGCAAATCTATCAGTAATTTGGTTAAGCAAAGGGAATCTTGCCCACCGGAGACTGCCACCAGTAATCGCTCATGTCGTGGTAGGAGTTGGCGCGATCGCAGTGTTTGGTGTAGTTGTGCGTGGAGAGGAGTCCAAATAGAATTCTCAGCCATTAGGCTTCAGGTAGCCGTTGTTAATCCCAGTTAGAAAAACCAGCCATAGGAATGTAGCCCCTTGCCCAATAAATTGACGCCAAGATAACAAACCCAAACGACGGCAAATCCTGTGGCAGCTAAAATTGCCGGACGACGCCCCTGCCAGTTCCGCGTGATTCGAGCATGAAGATAGGCAGCAAACACTAGCCAAGTAATCAATGCCCAAGTTTCCTTTGGGTCCCAGCTCCAGTAAGAACCCCAGGCTTCATTCGCCCAAACTGCACCAGCAATGATACCGATTGTTAGCAGAGGAAATCCTAACCCTATGATGCGGTAGCTGATATTATCTAAAGTTTCAGCTAAACTAAGACGCTGTGGTGACAGCAACTCAGGGCTTCGCCTTTGGTCATTCTGACGACTTGCTTGAGCCAGATCAACCGCCGCTGTGGTTGGAACTACTGGGGCAGTAACAAGATCGAGAACAGCAGTTTGACCCTTGCCATTGCTCTCAACTAGATGAGCTACTGCAGCTGGGTTTGAAGCAGGTGAATTAAGAAGCGCGACAGCATCTGTCGCCTTGTGCAAGCGATAGCTGCCAGTACCGACAGAACTACCTCGTAGTTCAACGTTTTGACCGCGAGTCACAACAAGGAAAGCGATCGCCAGCAATGACCCTACCATCAAAGCTGCATAACTCAGCATCATAACGCTGACATGCATCATCAGCCAATTTGATTTAAGTGCCGGAACTAGCGGTGCTGCTGATTGCATTTCTTTAGGCAGTGTTAGGGTAGCAAAAGCTGCAATCCCCATTGCTACTGGCGCAGTCACAACCCCTACCAAGCGGCTACGACTCATACTTTCTGCAATCAGGTGAACAGCAGTAATTCCCCAAGCCAGAAAAAATAGAGATTCGTACAAATTGCTTAAAGGAAAATAACCAGCAGCTAACCATCTGGCTCCCAGCAGGGTAGCTATGCATAAGTTAGCACTTATCATCCCAGCTGTCCCTAAAGCTGATAGATAGTTAAGCTGAGGAAAAGCTGCTCCACTCCAATAAACCAGCATAGTGGCGAATAGGAGGGCAAACGAGCCATTATCCAACCAGGTCTGGAGTTCAACCAGATTCATAGATAGTATTCCCCCTGTTTTTTATCAAATTATGACTTCTGATGTGTCGATCCTAACGATTCTTGAAAACTTTATTTAGGGTGATGTTGTGGGACTGGGCAACGGATCTGGTTCGCCTGCATTTTTCAGTGAGACAAAAGCATTGTAGTGAATGCTACGCTCATCACTGACAGCTGTTGTAATACCGATCGAGCGGATAGCATCAATATAGGGTTGTTGCAGGGATTGAATTCCGGGAAAGGTTTTGAGCAGACGATCCATGTCTATGAAAACTTGACCGTTATTAGGATTAGGTTGTGGTGGTACAGTTTTCTGGAATAGTGCAGAGCTAGCTAAGGTGTTTGTGCCGGGATTGGGGACAATCTGCTCAGCGATAGGAGCGCCCACAGTCAAGAAAGCCACATTGCCATCTAACCAACCATGAGTAGCAGTCAAGGTGCCATAGGGGGCAACCCACTTAACTACTGGTTGACCGTTAATTTTCGCTGGCTGTACGTTGAACTGGTAGCGGCTACTCATAAGCTGATCCAGCTTTTGAAAAGTTTTTTCGGCTTGGGCACGATCGTTTGTTTGCACCATCAATCCCAATGCCAAGGCAAAATTGTTTGGGACATTAGCTTTTGGAGCAGAGGGGATAAGCGACAGCGAGAACGGCCCCTTCATCCAACTTAAAAAATCTCGATCGAGATCCAGACCAGTTAGTGAATTCACACCTGCTTGCAAATTTGCTGGCGCTATGGGTGCTTTAGAGTTAGATGACGAGAGGAAGTAGTCCTGCCACAACTGCTGTAGATCACCACCCGATAGCATCATTAGTGTATCGGCCGGAAAGCGGCTAGGCATTCCACCAGCATTGTTTTCTACAAGATGCTTTTGGCTACTATTCGGCTGCAGCCAAGAAATACTCTGCAGCTCAATTCCCTCTTGCTTCAGAGTCACAGTTGTTGCCAAACCCTGGTTTTCCTGAAGTTGGGTTAGAGTTTGGGGGAAAATAGACTGTCCTGAATTGGCAGCCATAAACCTGACCGCAGCTGGGATATTAAGATACAGCTGGGCAAAAGGTTGGGAGGCTTGAATTTGCTCTAATGCTGCTGTAAAGCCAGGTGTCGTGGCGATAGATGTTCCACTTTTATCTGTGTCTATTGCCTGCTCTACTGCTTTTGGGTTGTTGGTGACTACGAGGAACCGTCCATCTAGTACCGTAGCTGAGTAATCTGACGCGCCTTGGCTCTGTTCGATTTGAACACCCTTATAAGTGCGCTTAGTCCACTGACTCTGTTTTAGGGGTTTAGGATCCTCTAATAGCTGTTTAGCACGCACTGGGTCCGCAATTGGCAAAACTGCCATCACCGATTGTTGACTGGTCCCAGGTGGTGGAGGAACTGTACCAGGTGTCGGTGCGGGTTGGGGCAGAACTGCGAGTGTCACTTCCTGACCTACCCAGGGCTGAACGTCTTCCTGATAGTCATAGCCATTATTGGTGAGGAATTGCTCGCGCAGCTGGGTGAGTTCTCGGTCTAGTTCTGCTTGGGTCGCTTTCGTCCCAAACTCTCGTAAATGCTCCCACTTAGCGGGATCTGTAGAGATAGAAACGGTGACTAGGGCATCTTGAGGAATGATGTTAGCCCCCATAGGCAGGGCTTGTGGCGAACTATTTCGTTGGCTCAATACCCAGTAGGCAACAATTCCTCCACCGATCAGCAAGCCAGTAACGCTTAAGGTGAGCAGCAGGGAAGATTTGTGTTTGGCAATCATTAGTTTGGAGGGACTAGGAGCTAGGAGTTTAGAGGGACTAGGAGCGGTGAGTAACTAGGGAATCCATGATACCTCAAGGTGTGGAATTGGAAACTTGACGTAGCCACCACAGCTCCTTGAGGTTCCCTCAAGGAGAATGGTGGATGTCTTATACAAGAGTGCCCCGCATCTCGGTATAGTTCTTTGTTTATTATCAGGCTTGTAACCCACAACTAAAGTGCCAACCGACCTGGAATTCAATTCCAGGTCGAGCATCGGCACTGCCCAAAGCCGCAGTTTGTGTCTTCATTCCCCTAGCTACTCACCGCTACTCACCGCCCCTCCCTATTAGCCGAAGCGACCGCTCACATACTCTTGTGTTGCTTGCTGCTGAGGGCTTTGGAAAATGACTTCCGTTCTATCAAACTCCACTAAATGCCCCATACGCTTGCCACCTTCTGTCGTCTGTACATTGAAGAAACCTGTCATGTCAGATGCCCGCGTAGCCTGCTGCATGTTGTGGGTGACGATAACGATGGTGTAATGCTCCTTAAGTTCCTGAATCAACTCTTCAACTTTTAGGGTTGAGATCGGGTCGAGGGAAGCGCAAGGTTCATCCATTAGGACAACATCAGGCTCAACGGCGATTGTGCGAGCAATGCACAGCCGTTGCTGTTGTCCTCCCGAAAGAGACAGCCCGCTTTCTCTGAGTTTATCTTTGACTTCATCCCATAGAGCCGCCTGCCGCAGCGAGCGCTCAACCAGTTCATCCAGATTACCTCGATGACCGTTAATCCGAGGACCAAAGGCGATGTTGTCAAAAATTGACTTAGGGAAAGGATTCGGCTTTTGAAACACCATGCCAATCCTTCGCCGGACTTCTACTGGGTCAATGTCGGCACCGTAGAGGTCTTGATTGCGGTAATATACCTTACCCTCTGCCCGAAAACTCGGGATGAGATCATTAAGGCGGTTATAGCACCGCAACAAAGTACTCTTACCGCAACCTGAAGGTCCAATAAAGGCTGTAACTTGGTTTTTAGGAATATCGAGGTTAATACCCTGCAAGGCGAGAAATTTGCCGTAGTAGATATTTAGATCTCGAGTTCGCAAAACAGTTTCTGTTTGGTTAGCAGTCAAAGCGTCAGAATGCATAAAAATCTAGCTAAATTAATGAAACAGGAACGCGAGTGATTGAGTAGTGCTTCACAAAGTTTGAACTAATAAGTTCTACGGGCTGTTGCTAAGCGAGAAGCCACACTGGTAAGCAGAACGAGTAAAACTAGGATTAAGGAAGCTGTCCAAGCCAATGCCAGTTGATTTGCGAAAGGAACTTGGGCAAAGTTATAGACTAAAACTGCCAGAGAAGCCATTGGACCATTGAAAGGGTTGGCCTTCCAATAGTCCCAGAACACGGCTGTAAACAGTAGCGGTGCAGTTTCGCCAGCAGCACGGGCGATTGCCAAAGTCGTCCCTGTAATAATTGCTGGTAGGGCTGCTGGCAACACGACCCGTAACACTGTTTGAAGTTTCGTTGCACCTAATCCCACGGCAGCTTGACGGAGTTCTCCTGGAACTAACTTCAGGGCTTCGTCTGTAGTACGAACGATAATCGGCAGCATCAGGATTGAGAGAGCAACTCCACCAGCAAATCCGGAAAATCCCAGAGCTAGCACAACCACACCAAAAGTAAATACCCCCACAATGATCGACGGTACACCACTGAGGACATTGGTAGCAAACCGAATCCAGCCAGGGATATTTCCACTACTAAACTCTGACAAATAAATTGCTGCCATCACACCGAATGGAATACTGATCGCCGCTCCAATTGCCACCATAATCAGAGTGCCTTGAATAGCGTTGCCGAAACCACCGCCTGGTGGTGCATTTGGCAGTGGTGGCAACTGCGTAAAGATCGCTAGGCTTAGACTACTAGCACCTTGAACTGTCACGTAAATCAGAACTGCCAGCAACGGCAGAAGGGCAAGGGCAACACTGGCAAACACGAGTAAATCCATAACTCGATTCAATAGGTTCCGGGGAGACGCAGGTGATCGCCGGAGACTACTAGCTTTGCTAAAACCTTGTCCAGATATATCCATTGCTAAGTTCTACCCTTGCTTTCCAAATTAGTTTCTTCTTCTTGCTGCTTGCTAAATCCGCTGCACCCGTCGGACCAGTAACTGGGCTAAAATATTAACAATTAGCGTGATGCCGAACAGAATCAAAGCCGCATAGAGTAGCGCGGCTTTCTGCAAAGCACTCGCCTCAGGAAATTCACTTGCTAATAGTGAGGGAATCGTATTTCCCGGCGCAAGAATTGAAGCACCAATACGGTTTGCATTGCCAATTACTAACGTCACTGCCATCGTTTCGCCAATCGCGCGACCAAGGGCTAGCATAACTCCACCGATGATACCAGAGAAGGCGGCTGGTAAGAGCACCTTGAGAATCGTTTCCCAGCGAGTTGCACCCAACCCAACAGCTGCCTGTCGCAATTCAGATGGCAGGGCAATTAAAGCGTCACGGGAAATGACTGTAATCGTCGGCAAAACCATAATCGCCAAGACAACGCCAGCTGGGACCAGTCCTGGTCCAGAGGGTTGGGTGCTAAAAATTGGCAACCAACCCAAAATCTGATGGAGCCATTGTTGAAAGACGAGCAAAATGGGAATTAAGACTATAACACCCCAAAACCCATACACGACGCTAGGAATCGCCGCTAGGAGTTCCACAAGGAAGACAATTATTAGCCGAATCTGAGGCGCGATATAGTTTTCGCTTAAAAAAACGGCGACCCCAATTCCAACTGGTACAGCAAGTATTAAGGCAATTGCTGATGTAACTATGGTTCCATAAATCTGGGGTAGTACCCCATACTTATCCGTATTTGGGTCCCAGACTGTACTCACCAAAAAACCAGCGCCAAATTGCTTCATTGCTGGTATTGCTTGGATTGCTACTTCTATAACCATCCAAATTAAGACACCTGCAACTCCCAGGGCAAAAAGCAGGGTGAGCCAAACAAATCCCCGATCGATTGACCGAGACAGAGGTGATCGCGGTTGAATTTGATTTTGTGTCTCTAGAGTTGGTGAATTCATAACTTACTTTAAAAGCTGAGCTAATAATTGCCCTATATCATTAAATCATCGGTGTTATTCGGAATCTATGGTGGAGTTTAGTAAACACCATGATACATTTTGGCTATAAGAATACTCAACTAGCGTTAAGGGAAGGTTAAGGGCAGGCAAAAAAGTTGGTCAAAGCCAGATAGCTGTTTGGACTGTTGCAGCGTTGAAATTAGTAATTTTTATACATGGATATAGTTCGTACCTTTCGCGCCTCGAACCAACTGTTATGGTCTCTGATAGGTCTATTCCTAACTATTGGTGGTACCTTTGTAGAGGCATATTTCACGACTTCACCTTGGGGCTGGGGACAGCATGGGATCAAAACTTACTCTTTGGGTGTGAGTTACCAAGTTGGGGCAGTGCTGCTAATTAGCTGCCTAGGAGGCAAGAATGCTGGGGCACTCTCTCAAATCGCCTATCTGGTCCTCGGTCTAACACGGTTGCCAGTTTTTGCTCAGTGCAGCGGTGTTATCTGCCTTGGACAGCCTTACTTTGGGTACTTAATTGGCTTTGTTTTTGGCGCTTGGGTTTGCGGCTTACTAGCATTCCGGACTCCCCCAAGACTAGAGTATCTTACCTTCAGTTGTGCCTTCGGTCTACTTACCATTCACATCACTGGTCTAGTCTATCTCATCCTGCTTTACACATTTGGTTGGGCAGGTGCCGCAGCTATGTCTTTACAGCAAGCTGTCCTAAATTATTCCCTCTACCCACTCCCAGGGCAAATCATCATTGTTTGTGCCGTCACTGTCTTAGCTTACGGTTTACGGTACATACTCTTTATTAAATGAGTAAATACTGATTAGATGCGTCTTAAGAACGGCTACTTCTGGTTAGCTGCTACTATCAGTCTGCTTTTAGACTGGATAACTAAATCCTGGGTGATGCAGAACCTCAGCCTGGGAGAGACACGACCCATTTTGCCAGGAGTATTTAACCTGACATACATCGTAAATCATGGTGCAGCTTTAGGGCTCTTCCGAAACGGAAGTGAGTGGTTACGCTGGCTGTCATTGAGTGTAAGTTTATTCTTGATTGCGCTAGCTTGGTTTGGACCATCTCTCAGTCGTTGGGAGCAGCTAGGCTATGGTTTGATTTTGGGTGGAGCATTGGGAAATGGGATAGGGCGATTTGTTGCTGGCGGCGTTACGGATTTCTTGGACTTCCGACCTATTCAATTTCCTTGGGTGTTTAATCTGGCAGATGCGTTTATCGATATTGGTATCGCTTGCCTGCTACTTGCCAGCTTCCAGAAATCGCCACCAAATCGCAGACTTTGATAAACCAATAAGCTGAGGGAGCTTCTGGAACCCCCTCAGCTTAGTACCTATTGATAATGGGATAGGCGTTATTTGGTATCCCCACCACCAGAACTGCCTGGATTGCCAGGACCTGTACCTGGTCCGTTAGGATAGGTTACAGATGGTGCAACTGTGTTGTCAGGGTTCCCTGATGCAGGTGGGTTGCTTGGCAGGTTTGTGCTCCCGCCAGGAGGCGTTGTGCCGGGAGTCGTTTCGCTGCCGCCAGGACCGCTTGGACCATTAGGACCAGCGGGGGGCGTTGTGCCAGGAGTTATTGCGCCACCAGGGCCGCTTGGACCGCTAGGACCACCTGGAGCAGGGCCATTAGGAGCGCCTACGGATGGTGCATTTGTGTTATCGGGGTTCCCTGATGCAGGTGGATTGCTTGGCGTGTTTGTACTTCCACCAGGAGTCGTAGCGCTACTGCCACTAGGTGATGGGCTACTAGACGACTCACTACTTTCACAACGGGAATTGAGCGGGAACTGCTTACACAAAATGGTCTTAGCTGCTGGAGAAAGCTTGATGTCCGAGGGTTTATTACTATCTGATGATTGGGCAAAAGCAACACCACTAGCTGCTACCAGAGTCAAAGCTGTACCAATGAAGGTCAAATATCTTATCTTCATCTCGATAAACCTCGCACCTAGAACCTGAACAAATTTATGAGCTTAATTTAATCAGAGGAAGAGTATTACAGAATCTGTCTTAAGGGGGATGTAAAAATTGCAGTATGGAGAACAAAGCCGAAATGGCTGCTTCAAGGCAAGAATTCAGCTTATGATCCATTGAGATGAACTATAAACAACGAACAATTAACCTATCTATAGAAGTAGAATCAGCAACGAGCTAGCCTTATCGAGGCTTGCCAGTAGAATAGGTGAGGACAAAAGTCTCAAGCCCACAGCAGCAGAATTATTTGTTTAACACACTGGTTCTCGGATAGACAATGAGTTCTCCCCAACCACCATATAACTCCCAAACACTTCTAGGTCAAGTGACTCAGGCAGTAAAAACGATGCAAGCCAAAATGAATTTTGGTGCGCTAGCGCTCAAGCCGAATGCCAGAGTACCAGAGCTTTGGGTACAGGATGCTGGGGCGGATAAAGCCGAAGTCTATCCCCTCATAGGCGATCGCTATCTAGTAGGTCGCAGCTCAAAATCCTGCGATATTGTGATCCGTAACCCAGTCATTAGCCAGGTTCACCTATCTATCTCGCGAGATTCGCGCCGTTCACGGCAAACCCCCTTTGTCATTAAAGATGAAAACTCGACTAACGGCGTCTATCGCGGTAAGCGTCGGCTCACAAGAAGCTTGCAACTGCGCCATGGGGATGTTATTACCTTAGGTCCACCGGAACTTGCAGCCTCTGTCCGAGTTCAATATGTTGATCCACCACCTTGGTATGTCCGAGCTGCTAACTGGGGAACTTACGGTATTGAAGGACTTGCCATACTCGCATTAATAGGCATAGGTATTGAGTGGGTGCAAGCGCCTGCGGTGCGACCCTTGCCTAATGTTGCTAAAGGTCCAGTCATTGTTTATGCCCGAGATGAACAGACGCCTCTACATCCGCAACAGAATACAGCTCATGTAGACATGAAGCAGTTATCTGGCTTTGGTCCTTATTTGCCCAAAGCGGTGATTGCTTCAGAGGACAGTCGCTTTTACTGGCACTTGGGAATTGATCCAGTTGGCATTGCGCGAGCTGTATTGGTTGATACACGCAACCGCGCATATGAGCAAGGAGCTAGCACCCTGACTCAACAGGTTGCCCGTAGTTTGTTCCGTAACTATGTGGGAACCAAGGACTCGTTAAATCGCAAACTGCGAGAAGCCATTATGGCGCTGAAACTAGAGACATTTTATAGCAAGGACTTCATCCTGCTGACTTACTTAAACCGTGTCTATCTGGGGCATGACACCTATGGTTTTGAAGATGCTGCTCAGTACTACTTTGGTAAGTCAGCGAAAGATTTAAACCTCTCAGAAGCCGCTACTCTAGTGGGGATCTTACCAGCTCCCAACAGTTTTAATTTCTGCGGCGATGCACAGAGTCGGCAGAGAGCTGCTGCCTACCGTGATCGCGTGATTGACCGCATGTTAGAGCAAGGTAAAATCCAGCGAGAACAAGCCAACCGGGCAAGACGCTCATCAATTACAGTCAGCCATAGAGTCTGTGAAGAGCAATCCCAGACTATTGCTCCTTACTTCTACAGTTCTGTATTTCAGGAGCTGCAATCTATCTTAGGGGAACAACTTGCTAATGAAGGCAACTTCACAATAGAAACCCAACTAGATCCACGGATTCAAGCGGCATCAGAAGCCTCTTTGCGGCGTTATATTGATACAGTTGGAGCGAACTATGGCTTTTCTCAAGGTGCGATCGTCACGCTTGATGCCAGCACTGGTGCCGTCCTAGCCCTCACTGGCGGGATCAGCTATCAAGAAAGCCAGTTCAACCGTGCAATTCAAGCTGAACGCCAACCAGGTTCGAGCTTCAAAATCTTTACTTACACTGCCGCTATTGAAAAAGGCGTCTCACCAGAGAAAACTTATTCCTGCGCCCCCTTAAATTGGCAAGGTCGTCACTTTCGCGGTTGCGAACGCCTTGGGAGTGATAGGGCCAATATGTATGCAGCCTTAGCACAGTCTGAGAATGTGATTGCTCTACGGATTGCTCAGGAGGATGTTGGGCTTAACAATGTGGTACGGATGGCGCGAAGGCTAGGGATACAATCCCCCCTAGACCCTGTCCCTGGCTTGGTGATCGGTCAAAGCGCGGTGAATGTGTTGGAAATAACGGGCGCGTATGGTGCACTCGCTCATCGTGGTATCTGGAATCGCCCGCACCTCATCAATCGGATTCTTGACAGCAGCGACTGTAGCGATCGCAATAATCCCAAAACCTGCCGTGTCATCTATTCCTTCGATCAAAGTGATGGAGCCAATGTCAAGGTACTGCAACCAGATGTTGCAGATGTAATGACTGAGCTACTCCGAGGCGTGATCCAAAATGGCACTGGTCGCAATGCTGCTATTGGTTTGGGGGAAGTCGGTAAAACTGGCACTACAGACAAAGACGTTGACCTCTGGTTCATTGGATACATTCCGAGTCGGCAACTAGTAACAGGTATATGGCTGGGGAATGACAACAATTCCCCCACTACTGGCAGCAGTGCCCAAGCTGCCCAGTTGTGGGGAGAGTATATGCGACGGGTTGTGGGGGAGTAGCGCGAAGTCAAGCTCGGAGGTTTCCTCCGCTCTTCGCAGCTCTTCCTTTAGGAAGCTCGGAACTTCGTAAGAGGGAAGAGGACAAGGGGACAAGGGGAGTTAGGGGGATTTTAGAGGTTTGGAGATGGGGCTAGTTCTGGTAGAGGAATTACTACTCGATCTGGTTGGGTTGGATTGGGGGTGTGGTTGGGGGATTTTTGTTGGAACTGGGATGAAGAAGAAGGCGATCGCGGCTAGAGCTAAACTTGATATTCCTACAGCTGTTGGTAATGCTTGTTTAGCAACTATTTGGCTGGAAGTGACAAATCGCTTTGAAATCGGCGATAGTCGCGGTGACATTTCTGGTAACGTTTGGCTGTCAGCAAAAAACTGATCGACGGCTTCTACCAGATCGAATAATTGCACAGTTGTTAAATCGATCTGAATTGGTGGTTGATTTGGGCTTTCGCCAATATTCGAGCCCTGATCCTCCAATCCTGACCGCACTGTCAACCGATGCCAGTTGTCGTCAACTTTCTGTAACTGTACTGATCCTGGGACTTGCCTGTGGGCTAATGGGTGATGCACTTTACTCAAAAATTCCTGAGCATAGGCACTAACTGCTGTAACCAGACTTTCAAAAAAATCGCGACCACCTGTCAGAGGTTGCTCGGTTCCCGCTAAGTAGCACTCCACATTTACTAGCATCGAAAGTAAAGGGCGGGCTTCGGTGGGCGATGTGTCATTCGCGTTACTCAGACCCTCTACGATTAGTTTACAGTTGGGTAAGCTGTACAAACGCTGAATATTCATTCCACTTCCCCGTCAAACAAACTTATCCAAAACCTTTGCATTCCAGCTGTGCCAGTGCAAAACAGTAATTGTTCTAATAGGCTCATAGCTAGTTGATTCAATTTTTCGTCTGAACTGTAGACAATTACAGCCGAACGGCGGGGATTCATCCGGCTGCGGAAATGGACTTTGAACCGCTCTAAGTAATTGGATAATCGTAAATTCTGCTCTAACGGGAGCTGCTTCTCACTCATCTTTTGGTGAACCAGCAGCAACTCTCGGATGACAACAGTCAATCGCCGTGCTAAATAGCAGGCAATCACTACTAGCGCTTTCGCCTCCCTAAGGCTCAATGAACGACGTGTATGGGCGCGTCGCCAAGGGTTGGTACTGCGCAATCGCCATAGATTCACCCGGTTTTTGATAATGTTATCAAGTTCTAGTTCCTTGGCAACCGCTAGAATCGCTTCTGAACCCCTAAGTTCTAGAGCTTCGATTGCCAGTAGAATCAGGTCTATTTGCAAACGCGTACGGCGCGGACATCCTCGAACCTCAATTGGTAAGTCAGGTAAACTGTCCAAGATTGTGGGATTTGATTGGACAGCTGAACTATCTAACGGCGTTAAGCTCACAGAAGCATTCATCGTAGCAGGCTCGGCGGGTGAAGAGATTTGCAACACAATCTTGGCATTAAAGATTCTCAAACTGGCAGACTATACGTCTATTCCTAGCAAATGTTAGCGGTAATCTAAAACAACTAGGATTTCTAGTGTACGATTTTTCAGGTGTCTCTATAGACCATTATGGATTTGAAGTCCCTGATTCGCGATATTCCTGATTTTCCCAAGCCTGGAATTTTGTTTCGAGATATTACCACCCTGCTGCGAGACCCAGATGGACTGCATTACGCCATTGATAGCTTAGCCGAAAAGTGTACTGCGGCTGGGCTAAATGCAAGTTACGTTGTGGGGATAGAGTCGCGGGGGTTTATCATTGGCGCGGCTTTAGCTTATAAGCTCAGGGCTGGTTTTATTCCAGTACGTAAACCTGGTAAACTGCCGTTCCAAGTCTATTCTGTTGAGTATGAACTAGAGTACGGTATGGATCGGTTGGAAATGCATCAAGATGCCTTACAAGCAGGAAGCCGAGTTCTAATCGTAGACGATCTGATTGCTACGGGTGGAACAGCAAGTGCTACGGCAAAGTTGGTGCAGCAGATTGGCTGTGAGCTGATGGGCTTTGGGTTTATTATCGAGTTACAGGATTTGCAAGGGCGGAAACGGCTGCCACCAGATGTGCCAGTCGTAACGCTAATCAATTATTAGCTTCAAGATGACTGCTACTAGGGTTGAGGCAAGTAGGGACTGGCTAAGTAGGTTTTTTGGTGGCGATACCTTCGCCTATATATCGAAGCGGCTATTGCAGGCGATTTTGACTCTGTTCTTAGTGTCATTGCTCTCGTTTTTGATTAGCCAATTAGCTCCAGGCAACTATCTAGATACGTTGAGAGAAAATCCGAAGAATTCCCCACAATTCATCGCGCAACTAAATCAGCAGTTGGCACTGGACAAGCCTTGGCACGTGCAGTATTGGCACTGGCTGTGGCAAATTCTGAGTCAGGGGAATTTTGGCCCAAGTCTTATTTTCCAACGCCCTGCCGCATCGCTAATTGGGGAGCGGATTCCAGCAACACTGTTATTAGCACTCTCTTCTTTGGTAATCACTTGGGCTGTTGCTATCCCAATGGGCATCATTGCTGCCGTTAAGCAAAATCACGCAATCGATCGGTTTCTGCGTCTGATGAGTTACGGTGGACAAGGATTTCCTAGCTTTATCACTGCCCTATTGCTGCTCTTCTTGGCACAGAATACCTCGCCTCTATTTCCGGTGGGTGGCATAACTAGTATTAATTTCGATGACCTAACCCTTCTAGGTAAATTTCTAGATGTGGGATGGCATATGATCTTACCAACACTAGCGCTTTGTGTTAGCAGCTTTGCTGGATTACAGCGCATTACTCGGGGGGAATTATTGGATGTTCTGCGTCAGGATTACATCCAAACAGCTCGTGCTAAAGGACTACCAGAAAACCGCGTGATCTACGTCCATGCCCTGCGCAACGCAGTCAACCCTCTAGTCACCCTACTAGGTTTTGAGTTGGCAGGCTTACTCAGTGGTTCGTTCATTGTCGAAAACTTCTTCAACTGGCCCGGTTTGGGGCAGTTGCTGTTACAGGCTGTGACTGCCAAGGATATCTATTTAGTGATGGCAGGTACGATGATGGGTGCTGTATTGCTAATTGTTGGAAACCTATTAGCAGATCTTCTGCTCAAGGCTGTGGACCCTCGGATTCGACTAGAAAAACTGAATTAAGCAGCTGAATTAGAAGGTCTTATGAAGCATTCTTAGATTCAAAGAGTTGATTTTGATCTGGGATGTGACAAGTAATAGAATAAAAAACCGTTCTCGACTGCTTTAAGATACCCTTGATTAACGAGATCAGAAGGGAGTCGATTGAGTGCAACTGCACTGTGGATAAGATCTAAAGCGCTAATTTGTCTGCTCCGGTGAGCCGTAATTAGCGCACCATGACTAGGAATGCCTTGTGAACATAAACCACCTTGATAAGCAAGAGATACAAGACTGAAAGGTGAAGTCTCTATGGTATCTTGACCTAATATTTTCATGGTTGTGTCTCTTCAAATAAACTAGCCTTGTTTCCTTCTTTAAAGACGAATGCGTTCCTAATTTTGGATTTAAACTATTTGGTATGATTTGGTAAGTCATGTTAAGGCCGTGTTTAGATAAATCCAATCGGCTCCATCAATCGTCTTATAAAGACCAACACGATTTATTGACTTGGTTATCTTTACAGCGAAGTTAAAAATCGCAGCAGGGCTTCGCGATCGCTCTTAGCCCAAGCGCGGAATGCCTGTTTAGCGCTTTCCGCCTCGCCCCCATGCCAGAGAATCGCCTCCTCTAGAGTCCGTGCCCGTCCGTCGTGGAGGTAGCCAGCGCTGGGTAATATAGTCTTGGTCAAACCCAAACCCCACAAAGGTGGTGTTCGCCACTCAGTCTCAGATGCTTCAAAGTCTGGTCTCCCGTCTGCCAGTCCAGGTCCCATGTCGTGAAGCAGTAGATCAGTGTAGGGATGAATGCTCTGATACGCTACTGCCTTAAGTGGATGGTCGCCAGTACGGAGTTGAGAAATATGGCACGCCGCGCAGTTGGCTTGAGAAAACAGTTTTTCCCCGTGTTGCACCAGTGGATCATCCAGTAACGTTCGGGCAGGAACGCCAACGGTTTGAGTATAAAAAGTAACAGCTTTCAAGGTGGCAATGTCAATGTAGCTAGAACCATCTTTGTCGGGGAACAGTGGATTAGTCACGCCCATGTCATTGATGAAAGCAGTAGCATTTTGCTGCAACAGGTGGGGGTTGTTGGCTTTCAGTCCAAAGCGTCCCAGCACCTTCGCTTTTTTTTGTACATCCCAGACATAATTGGGACGACCGGAAATTCCGTCTTGGTTTTTGTCTTGAGGATCAGCTAATGCTAGAAGAGTGGGTTCAGGAATTGCTTCTAGAAGACCTCGACCCGTTATCGGCGGCGGTACGCGCGGTGAGGTCAGCACTTGCGGGGGAAGAGGTTTACCCTCGGGGAGGGTAATCTTGAGTCGAGGTGAGCGTAACCGATAAGCTGTTCCGTCACCGTAGGTACCAGATGTCTCCTGCCAGGAGATTTCTACTGTCGCCTTCGGTTGATGACCGAAGAGCGCCTGGTCTTGAATCTGCGTGCCAAGTCCGGGAACGGGAGGCACATTGCCTAACGTGACTGATGCTTGAGGTTGAGACTCAAGGGTTCGCCGGAGGCGGCTCCGGCACGGCTGATGAAGGGGTCGGTGCGACCGACCCCAACAGCCTCGACTTCCTTGAGCAAGCTCAAAAATTGACGAGGTGTATTTGTTGGAACCCCCAGCGGCAACGGGTTGACTGGCAGCAATAGGATGAGACACTGGCATGCTGACTCTGACCAGTAAATTCCCCTTCACGGGTAAGCCTCGACCATCATTAATATGGCAGGCTGTGCAGGAAGTATTGTTGAAGGTTGCTCCCAAACCAGCATGGACTGGGGCAGGGGCGCTGACAAAGACGGCTTCAAAAGTGCTATCCCCATCCTGATGCAAAGTCAGTTCCGCTGCCGTTAAATTGGCGGCTGGCTGTTGCAAGCCGTGAGAGGTCCGGTCGAAAATCGTTGTTTCTCCTCCAGCCTGAGGGATTTGCTGTGGCAACTGAGCATGACTCAGAGAGCCTGATAAGGCGATTGCGGCTACGAGCGTCAGAAAAAATACAACAATGAACCGGAAGGACTTAGCTCTGAAAAATTTGCTGAGTAATGACTGCATGAATAACCCCTCTAGCAATCAACTAGCGCCGCCAATTAAAGGCTTGACTTCTTTATCCAGAGTGTCGTGCAGTGTGTTAACAGCATCCTCAGCCGCTTTGATTGTACTTGCATTCTGGGGGACAAGCGCAGATTTCTCGAAAGGAGCGGGAATTTTATTCAGTGCCTCCAGTGCTGCCTGAAACTGCTGCTTCACTTTCGCATCCAAGTTTGGATCAACCTTGGCAACAAAGGTAGTTAACCCCAAACCGTTAGTATTAGCGGGCTGGAAATGACCCAAGTAGACATTTTGAGAACCTCGGATATTGCTTTTGAGGTCGTTAAGGGTATTAAAGCTAAATCGACTTTCAGCGAGGTTGGGATCTTTCTTATCAAAAGGTTTGGCAATCTTGCTATTGGCAACCTCATCCAGACTGTCAAGCATCCCTCCAATCATCTCCTGTGCAGCCGACCGTAAAGTGGGGTAAGTTGTATTGTCCTTTACCCCTGCTGTTGCAATCACCTCTCGATAAGCTGGATTGCCATCTTTTGTTCCCTTGACCCAGCTATCAGTCATATCGCCAGCGGTTTGAGCAAAATTCGCACCCAACAGTTTCAGAAATTCTAGTTCTCTTGAGGTAAAGTCACTGGGCTGCTTGCTGCCGGAAGTACCGAACAGCAGATATTCAATTACGTGAAAGCCCTTATCGCTTTCCCTCAACCCCTCAACGTAGCTGGATGTAAGTTTGTCCCCACTAGCAAGGATCTGTTTAATGTCGTTTTCATCAATTGGCCAGGTATCTAAATTGCCATCGAACCCTCCGTCCTTGACTGGTCCAAAGCCAAAACATTCACTCTGCTCCCAGGGAGAACGCGCCTCAACCCAGGCAGTTCTAGCAGCTTGCAGCGTTTGGCGATTGGGATGTTGGGTAAAGGCATTGATAGCGGTTGATAACGCACTAGCTTTGCCAGTAAAGGTCTGAAATGTTGGAATGACGACCTTGTCAGCAAAATCGCTAAGAATCTGGCGATTGTTGAATGTGGCACTGTTTGTGGCTAAGACTACTGAGGTAGCTCTGGGGGCATGCTCCCGCAAACTCAATGGTGGTGTGGCAGCAAATCCGCCATCACGATTGCAGACACTTGCTAGCAGTAGAGCAGTTAGAGCAACAAAGAGCTTTGAGTTATTAATAGTTCCCCCACTCTTCGTTTTCATTCTCTTCACTACACCCCACAAGGGCGCATGAAGGCGAAGTCGCCACAGCTCCCGGAGGTTGCCTCCCCCACACCCTGTTCTCGACAAAATTTTCATGTCTTTCTTGTTGCAATTAATTCTTATCTACCGTAATGTGGACATTAAACTTTAGTGATATCTTTTGTCAAGTAGATGCTCAACTTCCGAGAGGTTCTTAGAAATTGCTTGCGATTGTTAAATCTCTATCTGCCTTGGTTAGGACAGAATTCGCTCTACTTTGGTCTTTCGACCAACAGCAACGTTAAGCACAGGACAGAAAAAGTGGCAGCGCCAAGATTCAATCCGACTCAGTGGCAGTGGCTATTAGCGCTAGCCCTAAGCGCCATGCTGTTTGTCATGGCATTGCCCGCTTTGGCAACCAGCACCCCGCAGCAGAATGTGCAGCGCCTAGATACTTATATCGAGCAGGCATTGACCAAAGCTAATGCCAAAAATTTGCAAGGAGCTGCTGCAGCTTTCCAGCAATATGCAAACGACTGGTTCGATGTGGAAGATGGGGTCAAACAGACTTCGCGTCAAGCCTACAAAGACATTGAATCTGCCAGTGGTGAGGTGAAGTTTGCTTTCTCAACCGAGCCCCCTAATCAGTCTCAAGTGGTTGCAGCTCTGAAAAAACTGCATGCAACCCACCAAAAATTCATTACTGGGGGATTTAATACTAGTCCAAATTCAACCACTCCTACTGGCACAAGCAAGGTCACAATCGCCAGCTTAATTGAACGGCTTAACCGTGCTGAAGTTGCGATTGACGGAAAGGACACCGCTACAGCAGCTAATGAAATTCAGGGATTTCAGACCGACTGGCTGGAGGTGGAAGGCGTAGTAGCTGCTAAGTCAAAACAGGCCTATGTAGACGTTGAGAACAATATGGCAAAAGCCTATGGATTCCTGAAAGCTAGTCCGGCTGACGTAATCAGTGCCAAGAGAGCGATCGCCTCCCTGAAACAAGATCTCCAACCCTATGCCGGGAAGTCCTTGCAGTACAGCCTGTTTGATGCGGCGGCGATCCTGCTGCGGGAGGGCTTGGAAGCACTGCTAGTCCTGGTAGCGCTCTTAGCCTTCTTAAGCAAAAGTGGCAATGGAGATAAAGCTCAGTGGCTCTGGATCGGCGCTGGGGCTGGTGTGCTGGCTTCGATTCTCACCGCTTTTGTCATTAATCTGTTGTTCTCAAATATTGCTGCTGGCACCAATCGCGAACTGTTAGAGGGAATCACAGGCTTAGTAGCGGCAGTGATGCTCTTTTATGTCAGCTATTGGCTGCATAGCAAGTCATCCTTGGGAGCTTGGCAGGGGTACATCCGGGAACAAATGACCTCAGCCTTAGCAACCAACAGCGTGTTATCTTTAGCGTTGCTCGCTTTCTTAGCTGTGTTTCGCGAAGGGGCAGAAACAGTTTTGTTCTACATTGGCATTGCCCCTGCTATCAGTAGGACTGACTTATTTGAGGGATTGGGACTAGGGCTAGTGGTGCTGGTCGTCATTGCCGTTCTGATGTTAGGGCTGGGATTAAAAATTCCCCTTAAACCTTTCTTTGTCGTTGCGAGTCTCTTGATTTACTATCTGGGCTTCAAGTTTGTCGGCGCTGGCATCCACTCTTTGCAAGTCGCTGGAATTTTGCCTGCCACTCCCGCCAATTTATTACCCGCTGTTGAAGGCTTGGGACTCTACCCAACCTGGGAAACAACTTTGCCCCAGCTGGCTTTGCTAGTAGGAGCTATTGCCGTAATCCTCTATACACGGCGAAAAACGGCTCGGTCACAAGTGGAAAGCGTTCGCTAGTTTCAAAAAGGAGTAGAGACAACTATGGTTCAAGCGCGTTATCGCCTTTGGATTGCCAGTACACTGATGCTGCTGGCTTTGGCAGCTTGTAACAATCCCAATCAACCTGCCGCTAACAATACACAGAGTCCAGCAGCGACAACCCAAACTGCTACCAGTCCAGAAACCCCAGCCAGTTCTGGTGCTACAGCTGACCCTAAGACGACCTTCGCGCTCATGAAGGAAATCGTGGCTAAGACAACTGCAGCAGTAAAAGCTGGTAATTTTGGCAAAGCCAAGCAAGAATTTCAGAATTTTGATGATGGTTATTGGTCAAAGGTTGAAGATGGCGTGAAAGCTAAGTCAGCCAAGACATACAAGCAGGTTGAGGACAACATAGATAATGTCACCAATGGGCTGAAAGCTGCTCAACCGAACAAAGCCAAGATACTTACTGCCTTGCAATCACTCTCGAAAAGCATAAATAGCTACGCTAGCACCCTCTAGTAGCCAGATAATCATCTCCGGTGCTAGCCAACTGGGGATTGCAAGTTACAACAGCAACGACTAGTAGCACTTTTTACTATCCACCTTCCAAACAATA
>Ga0213881_10000539_pt1 | contig 23536 bp, 21 predicted proteins | sample BarmaccoBMER_R08_FD_160104 | JGI IMG/M metagenome (GOLD analysis project Ga0213881, IMG submission 160104) | Barbacenia macrantha exposed rock microbial communities from rupestrian grasslands, the National Park of Serra do Cipo, Brazil - ER_R08 ... | reverse complement strand
CGCCAGAATAGCCCGGCGCAGTCCGTCAAAGGCATGCCGGCGTCCGGCCTCGCCGGCTCGCGCGGTGGTGTCGTCATCCCCTGGCACGCCGCCGATGCTATGGAATGCCCGACAAAATTGTCAACAATCCGGACAGGACGGAACGGACAGTTCGATGGGACGAGGCCGGGAGTCATCGGCTGGCGTGCGGGCGGGTCACCTGGCCGAGGAAGATGGGGAGGCGGGTCGGCGCGTCGATGATCGCGAACAGGAACGGCCGGTCGACGACCATCTCGACGCGCGGGGGCGGCTGCGTCAAGGCCAGCAGTCGCATGGCGACAGCGGTGGCGGCCGCGGCTTCGGTGCCGTGTTCATCGACGTCGACGTAGGCCTTGTGCGCGATGGCGCCTATGCTCAGCCGGGCGGCGTCCGTCATACCAGTGAAGTCCGCCTGGTCGGAGAACGCCTGATGCACGCCCAGCCGGCGCAGCGCGGGAATGAGGTCGAATCCGGCCTCGAGCCGGAACCTGGGCATGGAGAGGGTGACACGACGCTGGGCGGTTCCGGCCAGCAAACGTCGCATGCCACCGTCAGTGAGGCAAGGGCGCAGGTCATCAAGCGACCCGTCGGGCAGCACGATGGCCATCGCCAGGCGGCTGTTCGCGTAGGCCAGCAGCACCGCCTGGTACCCGTCGGCGCGCACGTACGCGCGAGTGGCGGTGCCGTGCATCATCGGCACGGTGAGTCGTTCCCCGTCCGGGCGGAACGGGGCGTCGCGGGTCTCCGCTTCGGGAAACGGATCGCTCCATGGTGCCTTCAGGTACAAGGCATTGGCCAGCACCAGCCGGGTCGTCTGATCCACCGTCCCGGGTGCCAGCAGGCCGGTGATCTTGCCTTCGGTCTGCTCCGCGATCACCCGGTTGATCTCCGCGCGGGCCTGCTCGTGAGCCTTGGCGAAGTCCGCCTCGGCGAATTGCGCCATGGCGTTATCGCGAAGACGTGCGGTAAACCCGGACGACAGCGGCAGTCCGGTCTGCACCCAAGCTGTATTGGCCATGCGGAACGTCAGTGAGCCGGTCGAGGTGATCTCACCGGCCAGCGCGGAAAACGCGCGCAGCCCGTCCGCCGCCGCATCAGCGGCACTGAATTGGCCTGGGCCGTCCGGCGGTACGTCCAGATGCAGCGCGGCGGCGAGTTCCCTGGCCGTCTCGCCGCGCGCGCCGCACAGCGCCATCCGCAGCGCCGCCGCCACGCTCGCGGGCGAGAAGACGGTGTTGAATTGGCCTGGGCCTCCGACCGCGGCGTCGCCGGCCCCCTGGGCCAGCAACAGGTACAGGTCCGTCCCGAACGAGTCGTCAGCGACCGCGACCGGCATCTCGACATCCACGGACACCACCCCCTTCTCCGTTAGCCAGGGCGCTCCGCTAACCTCCGCGCCCACTGCATATTCGATCACGTCGCGAAAATGTGATGCGGCGTGCTGCCAGGAGCGCGGACCATAGTCCTCATGGGCTGGCACATGACCGAGACGGTTGAGGAGTTCCTGGCGGCGGCGGGCGAGTTCCTGAACGCCGAGCGCGCGCGGAACACCGTCGTGCTCACCGTGACCGAGACGCTGCGCGCGACCGGGGCGCCCGGTCCGGAGGGCCCGCAGCTGTTCGGGTGGTGGCACGACAACGGCGGGACCACGCGTGGGACGTTCATGCATACTCCTACATACCCGGTGCTGTTCAGCGCGATGCCGGAGGAAGCCGTGCGCGCGCTCGCCGACGAGCTGGCCGGCATAAGGCAGCCGTTGACGGGGGTCAGCGCCGAGGAGGCAAGCGCGCGGGCCTTCGCCGCGGCGTGGCGCGACCGCACCGGAACGGACGCTCAGCTTCACCGGCGGATGCGCTTGTTCCGGCTCGGCGAGCTGGCCTGGCCCGAGCCGATCCCGGACGGGGACGCGCGCACAGCTACCAAAGCAGACCGCGACCTGGTGATCTCCTGGTTCGACGCGTTCGCCCGCGAGGTGAACGACCCGCCCAGGGACCACGACGCGGAAGCCGACGAGCGGCTGAGCTATGGCGGAATCACCCTGTGGCAGGCCGGCGGGATCCCGGTCTCGATGGCCGGAGTCACCCGCGCGGTGGGCGGGATGGTCCGGGTCGGCCCGGTCTACACGCCGCCTGAGCTGCGCGGACGCGGGTACGCGGGCGCGGCGACCGCGACCGTCAGCCAGGCCGCGCTGGACGCCGGGACCGCTGACGTGGTGCTTTACACCGACCTGGCCAATCCCACCAGCAACGCCCTCTATCAGCGCATCGGTTACCGGCCGGTCGAGGACCGGATGGTGCTCGCTTTCGGGTAGCGTGCATCGAATGAGCATCAGCAAGCCCGAAATCGACTTCCCCGAGGGCGCTCCTCCCGCAGACCTCGAGATCACCGACATCTGGGAAGGTGACGGACCCGAGGCGAGGGCGGGTAGCGCGGTCAAGGTTCATTACGTCGGCGTCGCCTACTCGACCGGCGAGGAATTCGACGCGAGCTGGAACCGGGGCGAGCCGCTGCAGTTCCGGCTCGGTGCCGGCCAGGTCATCGCCGGGTGGGACCGGGGCGTGCAGGGCATGAAGGTCGGCGGCCGCCGCAAGCTCGTCATCCCGCCGGGCCTGGCCTACGGCGACCGAGGGGCGGGCAGCTCGATCGCGCCGGGCGAGACGCTGATCTTCGTGTGCGACCTGGTGGCCGCCTGACAGATTAGCTCTCCGCGCCTAGGCCTCGCTGCGCTCGGCCGGCTTGGGGCCACGGCGGGAATCGCTGCCCCTGCGGGACGGCAACCGCCGCGGCAGCTCGCTTCCGCCCGCTTGACCTAGGTCGTTTGGCTGAGGCGGGTGTCGGCCAGAGCTATTAGGCTGCTGTGGGTGAGCGATCTAAAGGACTTCGCCAGGCTCGTCGGGCTTGATCATGGTCTGTGCGTCGTGTCGACGCTGCGATCGGACGGGACGATCCAGTCATCGGTGGTGAACGCCGGGGTGCTGTCGCATCCGGTCACCGGCGAGCAGGTCGTAGGCCTGGTGGCGCTGGGCGGGAGTCGCAAGCTGGACAACCTGCGGGCGCGGCCGCGCGCCACCGCCGTCATCCGCGCAGGCTGGGAGTGGGCGGCGGCCGAGGGGCCGGTCGAGCTGGCCGGTCCTGACGACCCGCTGCCCGGCGTCGATGGCGAACGGCTCCGGTTGCTGCTGCGGGAGATCTTCACCGCCGCGGGGGGTTCGCATGACGACTGGCCCGCCTACGACCGGGTCATGGCCGAGGAGCGCCGTACCGCGGTCCTGCTCAAGCCGGCCCGCGTGTCGACGAACCCCCGGGGTTAGCTTACGTTCTGACCCATGCTCAGGGACCATACGAGGCGTTTTTCCGAAGTGCGTTCGACTTGTCACCCCTTATGGCGCACTTGTCACCCGCCACGTTGATTTCGCGTCCTGATATGCGGCGTTTGCCAAGCGGTAGCGGGTGACAAGTGGGTTGTGGCGGGTGACAAGTGGCGGGAGCGGACCGGGCTGACCGGCAGGCAGCGTGGGACTGGGACCGACAAGCCCAGAACTCCCGGCATGGCTGGCCCTTATAGCCATAGAAAGGGTTAAAATCCCGAGGTCAGGGCGGTTAGAAACTTGCCGGTCGATCCGAGCGCTGCTACTTACGCGTTAGATGTGATCGGTGGGTCAGATGAAGTAGTGAATGTGCCGTTACCTACAGCGGAGTGTTCGCGATGGCACATTCACTACATGCGGGCCCGGCTTCACTACATGCGGGCACGGCGCAGAACCGGCTTATTAATACGCCGTAGGCCAGCACCGCCTGGCTAGGCTTGCCTCATGCAAACCGAGTTCGCGACGGAGCGTCGCAGTATCGGCATGCCCGACGGGCGGGTTATCGAGATCCTCACCGCGGGGCCGGCCGACGGGCTTCCGCTGGTGCTGCACGAAGGCACGCCGGTGGGCCTGCACCTGTACCCTCCGACCGTGGCGTCGGCGGCCGTCCGCGGGCTGCGCGTTGTGCTGCCCGCCCGGCCCGGCTACGAGGGGTCGACGCCGCGCCCCGGGCGCCGGGTGGCGGATGTGGCGCGAGATGTCGCCGACGTGCTCAACGCCCTCGGCGCAGACACCTTCTTGACCGCCGGCTGGTCCGGCGGCGGCCCGCACGCACTGGCCTGCGCGGCGCTCCTGCCGGGGCGCTGCCTGGCCGCCGCGTCCATCGCCGGGGTCGCGCCGTACGGAGCGCGGAGCCTCGACTGGACGGCCGGCATGGGGCCGGAGAACGTGGCGGAGTTCGGCGCCGCGCTGGCCGGAGAGGCCTCGTTGACCGAGTTCCTCGAGAACGAGGCGGCCGAGATCAAGGGTGTCACCGGCGCGCAGGTGGCCGACGCGCTCGGCGGTCTGGTGTCGGCTGCTGACAAGGCCGCCCTCACCGGCGAGTACGCGGAGCACATGGCGGCGGCACTGCGCGCGGCGCTCAGTTCCGGGATCGCAGGCTGGCGCGACGACGACCTCGCGTTCACCGTCGGCTGGGGCTTCACCCTGGGCTGGGATGAGGAACTCACCGCAGGGACACTGCTCGGGCGTGACGTCCCGGCCGCACCGGTCGCGATCTGGCAGGGAGACCAGGACCGGATGGTCCCGTACGCGCATGGAGAGTGGCTCGCCGCACATGTCCAGGGCGCACGCGCTCACCTGCTGCCTGGCGAAGGACATCTGACGCTCACCGTCACTTCGCTGGAACGCATCCTCGACGACCTGCTGGACCTCGCCGGCCTAGCCGACTGACCCGCCTAGAGTGCCAGTCAAGTAATCCCGGGTATCACCGCGGCCGAAGTCCGCGCGGCGGGCCGCTCAGATTACTGCGGTAATTCGGGGTTCTGTGGTGATTTTTGTGCACTATGGTGCACAAAACTAACCACGAGGCCCGAATCAACCATGAAAACCTGCCCAGCGAATCCGGCGAAAGGGACAAAGCTGCCGTCCAGCGGGTCCAGCCCCCCACTTGACCGGCGCTCTAGCTGACTGACCCGGCCTAGCCGACTGACTGACCCGGCCTAGCCGACTGACGGGGCCTAGCCGACTGACCCGGCTGACCCGGACAGCAGGCTCTCCGCGGCGGGCACCAGCCACGTGTCGCCGAGCGCGCGCCCCCACGTCCGCACCAGGTCCGCGGCCGTCCGCGCCCACGCGACGTCGCCCGTGTCCATGGCCAGCTCGGCGAGCGCGAACTGCTGGGCCAGCACCAAGGGCACGCAGCCGGCGCGCTGCCGCAACTCCATCGACCGCTGGAGCATGTCCCGTGCGCGTCCCCGGTCGCCGTGCTCGGCCTCCTGGTAGCCAAGATGCCGCAACGCGTACGACATGATCAGCCCGTCACCAGCTTCCTCGCCGCACCGCAGGGCCTCCTGGAAGCAAGCACGTCCCGCGGCGGAGTCCCCGCGCAGGTTCTCCGCGATCACGCCGGCGTAGAACGCGGCATTCGCCCTGCGCGAGGCGTCCGGCGCGCTGTCCCGCAACGCTTCCGCCCGCGACGACAGCCGCTCCGCGACACCCCGGTCACGCCCGTCAGGTCCCCACGACGGCTCACCGTCGCCCGCGCCGAACAGCTCGCTGGCGTAGTCGTGCTTGAGCCTGATGAACTCCAGATCGAAGGCAAGCACTCCCTGGTCACCACCCACCGCGGCCGTGGCACGGTCCAGCGCCGTGGAACCACCGCCCGTTCGTTCCCAGAAATCCTGATCTACCGCCGCCTCCGCGTCGGCCACGGCGAGTACCGCTCGCTCACCTTCGTCAGCGGGGACGGCGCGATCCAGCAGTTCGGCGGCCAGGCGCCATCGGCCGGCCAGCACGAGGGCGCGGGCGGCGCCCGCGATAGCAGCAGCGGAAAGCTCGGCCATACTGGGAACGATACCCTAGATGTAGGTGGTCATGTGAGTTTTACCGACTACGATCTGAACGCCGTCGGCATGGCGCTGGATCTCGCGTCGCTGGGGGACGGCACGCTCAGTTACCCGGACCTGGTGGAGCGGCAGCGTGACATGTTCTTCGAACACGGATATAGGGGCGAGGAGCATATACAGACGCGGCTAGCCGGAATCGGGCGGCGGATCGCCGGGCTGCTCGCCACCCCGGCCGAGGACGATTTTCTTGACGCACTGGCCATATTGCTCGCGGAACAAGACTGCAAACCGTATCTGACCAGGCACGACGGTGTGCCGCACCTGCACTTCGCCCGGGACGCCGCGCCGTTCGGGGAGTGGGTGCCGACCATGGCCGTGGCCGGGCTGGTGCTCTACGTCTGCCGCCATGGGCGGTCCCGGTTGCGGCGGTGCGCGGCGGCCGGATGCGGGCGGTGGTTCGCTGACACGTCCCGCAACTCCTCGCGCCGCTACTGCGAGCACGCGTGCGCCAGCCGGACCACTGTCGCCGCGTTCCGCGCCCGCCAGGCTAAGAAGACACCGTGACGGTGACGCCTCCCTCGCGCATCCAGTCGCCGGCGGTGGCGGTGGCGTGCACGACCGCGCTGACGTCGGGGGAGTAGCTCGGCGGCGTGACCCGGAAGATCACGACCAGAGCCTCACCCGGCCGCACCGTCCCGAAGGTCGGCTGGCCCGCCGGCACCGCCCGCCATCCGTCTGGGAGCTGGAGCCGGACGCGGACACCGTGCAGGGTGGCGGTGCCATCCGCCGACAGCCTCACCTGGACGGTCGCCGCCTGACCGGCGTGAACAACGCTCGGAGCGCTCACCGTGACCTGCCGCCCGGCCGGCGTGGTGGTCATGTCGAATGTGCCACGCAGTGGCAAACCCGACAGGGCCGAGGAGTCGCCGACGTAAACCCCGTACGAACCAGGAGTCTGAGTCCAGCCATCGGTGCCCCACCAGGACATCTCCTGCGGCGTGATCGTGAAGCTGACCCGAGCTGACGCGCCGGGCGCGAGCGTGACCCGCTGGAAGCCTTCGAGCTGGCGCGGCGGCTCTCCGGACGCGGCCGGGTCGCTCAGGTAGAGCTGGGCCACGTCGCTGCCGGACACGTGGCCGGTGTTGGTGATCACCGCCGACACGCGCACGTCCTGGGTGCCGTTCACCGGTCGCGAGTCGAGCCGCAGGTCGCTGAACGCGAACGTCGTGTAGGACAGGCCGTAGCCGAACGGGAACATCGGGGCCAGGCTGTGAGTGTCGTACCAGCGGTAGCCGACATCGATGCCTTCGGAGTACAGCACCTGCGAGCCGTTGCCGGGGAACTGCGCCGGGGAAGCGGCAGGCACCTGCGAAAGCGACGCGGGGAACGTCACCGGGAGGTGACCACCCGGGTCGGTCCGGCCGAACAGGATGCTCGCCAATGATGTTCCGCTGGACTGGCCGGGATACCAGGCGTCGAGGACCGAAGCCACCTGGCCGAGCCATGGCATCGCGACCGGCGCGCCCGCGTTGATCACCACAACCGTGTGCGGGTTCGCCGCCGCGACCGCCTCGATCAGCTCGTCCTGAGCGGACGCGAGGTTCAGCGACGGCCGGTCGGTTGCCTCCGACTCGGTGTCATCGGAAACGACCACCACCGCGGTCCGGGCCCCGCGGGCGGCGGTGACGGCGGCGGCGATACCCGGCGCCAGGGCCGATGGCGTCCCCCACAGCAGCTGGGAGGAGTCGCCGCTGATCTTCAGCGTGTACTGCTGCCCGGCGGTCAGCTGGACGGCCACCGAGTAGGTGTGCACCGGCGGCGTGCTCGGGTTGTCGATTATCTGCTTGCCGTCCAGCGACAGGTAGGTGGACGTGTAGCAGCCGCACGGGTTGGTGATGGCCAGCACGTAGGTGCCGGTCTCCGGCGCGGTGAGCGTGCCCGTGTAGCTGCCGCCGAACGGGGTCGGCGCGTAAGCGGGAGTCAGGTCGCTGGACGGTATCGACGGCAGCGATGCGTCGTCCGGCAGGCCCGGCTGGTAGACGACGCTGGTGCCAGAGCCGGCCGCGGCCTTGATGCCGTCCAGCGGGGTGACGGTGCCGGACGGGAGGACGTACGCGCTGCCGCCGCCGGCGAAGGTAGCGGAGGTGGAGGCGGAGGGGCCGATCACCGCGACCGTGCCGCCGGCCGCCGCGGACAGCGGCAGCGTCTGGTCGGTGTTCTTCAGCAGCGTCGTGCCGGCCTCGGCGATCGCCGTGCCGATCTGCTGATGCGCAGGCGTGGTAACCGTCGCCGAGGTCGAGCCGGTGCGCGGCTGGCTGAACAGGCCGAACTGGAACATCTCGGTGAAGATCCGCGACACCATGGTGTTCAGCGCGCTGCGCGGGATCGTCCCGTTGGTCACGTCGGTTTCCAGCGCCGTGCCGAAGTAGGTGTTGAACGGCTGCTCCTGGTCGGTGCCCTGCACCGCGCCCTGAGTCGAGTGCAGCGCTCCGTAGTCCGAGGTCACGAAGCCGGGGAAGCCCCACTGATCGCGCAGGACGGTGTTGTTGATGAATGAGTTGTTGCAGGCGAAGTCCCCGTTGATCACCGCGTAGGAACACATGACCGACGCGTCGCCCGCCTTCGTCACCGCGTTGTAGAACGAGGGGAAGTAGATCTCCTGCTCCGCGCGCTCGCTCACTATCACGTTGTCGGCCGGCGAATTGCGGAACGTCTCCTGGTTATAGGCGGCGAAGTGCTTGACCTGCGACAGCACGTCCTGCGACTGGACACCATCGATCTCGGGCACATCGAGTGCGCTGTTGAGGAACGGGTCCTCGGACAACGCCTCGAACGAGCGGCCCCAGCGCGGATCCCGGTCGATGTTCACCGTCGGGCCGAGGTTGACGCTGGCCGCCTTGCCGAACTCCTCATTGCCTATGACCTGGCCGTACTGTTTGGCCAGGGGCGGGTCGAAGGTGGCGGCGAGGGCCACGCCCGCGGGCAGCTGGGTCACCCCGGTCAGCCCGTCGGCCACTCCGGCCGGGCCGTCTTCCTCGCCGACCGCCGGGATGCACAGCGACGGGATCGCCGGCGTGTAGAACACGTACGGGTTCGACGTGCCGTGGCCCTCGACCATGCTGATCTCGTCGGCCAGCGTCATCTGGCTCATCAGCTGCGCGACCCGCTGCGAGATGGGGGCTCTGGAGGTCACCCACGGACAGCTGGTAGCCGCCCTGGCTCCGGTCGTCGCCGTGGTTACGGTTACGGGCACCACAATCATGCCGCCCAGCACCGCGGACACCACAATTCGCCGGACGCCCGCTCTCATCATCTTCGTGCCTCCGAGGCCGCTCGCGTTCCCCCCTCATTAAGCACGTAATCCACCAAGTCTTAACACCGATCTAACAATGCGCCAAGAGCGGACACGGGGTTTTTAGGAGTTGTTAAGGCGAGTGCCGTCTGGCGTTGCCTGGCCCGGAAGCCGAGCGGTCGCTGGCACAATGCAGTGGTGACGCAAAACGTGCTGCCCGTGACAGTGTCTTCAGTAGTGGACCGGATCGCCGCCGAGCTCGGCGTGGCGCGCCGCCAGGTACAGGCCGCGGTGGAACTGCTCGATGGCGGCGCCACCGTGCCGTTCATCGCCAGGTACCGCAAGGAAGCGACCGGCACGCTCGACGACGCGCAGCTGCGCACCCTGGAGGAGCGCCTGCGCTACCTGCGCGAGCTCGACGAACGCCGCGACGCCATCCTCAAGTCAATCAAGGAGCAGGGCAAGCTGACCGATGAGCTCGCCCAGCAGATCCGCGCCGCCGACTCCAAGGCCCGCCTGGAGGACCTCTACCTCCCCTACAAGCGCAAGCGCCGCACCAAGGCGCAGATCGCCCGCGAGGCTGGCCTCGAGCCGCTCGCCGACCTGCTGCTCGGCGATCCGGCCCGGGATCCGCAGGCCGAGGCCCTCGCCTACGCCGGTACGGAGCAGGTTCCCGACGCCGCCGCCGCGCTCGATGGCGCCCGCGCGATCCTGGTCGAGCGCTTCGGCGAGGACGCCGATCTGATCGGCGCGCTGCGCGAGACGATGTGGTCACGCGGCGAGGTTCAGGCCAGGGTGCGCGAAGGCAAGGCGGAGGCGGGCGCCAAGTTCGCCGACTACTTCGAGTTCGCCGAGCCGTTCCGCACCATGCCTTCGCACCGGATCCTGGCCCTGTTCCGGGGCGAGAAGGAGGAGGTTCTCGACCTCACCTTCGATCCCGGCGGGGAGCAGGCGGAACAGGACAGCGAGGGGCGCATCGCGGACCGGTTCGGCGTTTCCGATCAGGGCCGTCCGGCCGACACCTGGCTGTCCGCCACCGTCCACTGGGCCTGGCGCACCCGCATCCTCGTCCACCTGAGCGTCGACACCCGGGTCCGCCTGTGGCAGGCCGCCGAGGACGAGGCGGTCCGCGTGTTCGCCGCCAACCTCCGGGACCTGCTGCTGGCCGCCCCGGCGGGCGCGCGTACCACCATCGGCCTCGACCCGGGTTTCCGTACCGGGGTCAAGGTGGCGGTCACCGACCGGACCGGCAAGGTCGTCGCGACGTCGACGATCTACCCGCATGAGCCGCACAATCAGTGGGATAAATCGGTACAAACCCTAGCTGAATTGGCGAAACGCCACCACGCCGAGCTGGTCGCTATCGGCAACGGCACCGCCTCCCGGGAGACCGACCGGCTGGCCGCCGATCTGATCAAGGGTCATCCGGAGCTGAACCTGACCAAGGTCGTGGTGTCCGAGGCCGGCGCTTCGGTGTACTCGGCGTCGCAGTACGCCTCGACCGAGCTGCCCGATCTGGACGTATCGCTGCGCGGCGCCGCGTCGATAGCCCGCCGCCTCCAGGACCCGCTCGCCGAACTGGTCAAGATCGACCCGAAGTCCATCGGCGTCGGCCAGTACCAGCACGACGTCGCCGAGGGCAAGCTGTCCCGGTCGCTCGACGCCGTGGTCGAGGACTGCGTGAACGCGGTCGGCGTGGACCTCAACACCGCGTCGAAGCCGCTGCTCTCCCGCGTGTCGGGCATATCCGACAGCCTGGCCGCCGCGATCGTGGCCCGTCGTGACGCCTCGGGGCCGTTCCGGACACGGCTGCAGCTCAAGGAGGTGCCCCGGCTGGGGCCGAAGGCATTCGAGCAGTGCGCGGGCTTCCTGCGCATCCGGAGCGGCGACGATCCGCTCGACGCCTCCGGCGTGCACCCCGAGGCGTACCCGGTGGTCCGCCGCATCCTCGCCGCGACCGGCTCGACGGCCGGCGAGCTGATCGGCAGCACCGAGGCCCTGCGTGGCCTTCGGGCCGCGGACTTCACCGACGAGCAGTTCGGCATTCCGACCGTCACCGACATCCTGCGTGAGCTGGAGAAACCCGGTCGCGACCCGCGCCCGGCCTTCACCACCGCGACGTTCGCCGAAGGCGTCGAGACGCTGGCCGACCTGGCCTCGGGCATGATCCTCGAGGGCGTGGTGACGAACGTCGCCGCCTTCGGCGCGTTTGTCGACATCGGCGTGCACCAGGACGGCCTGGTGCACGTGTCTCAGCTGGCCAAGGGCTTCGTGTCCGACCCCCGCTCGGTCGTCAAGTCCGGCGACGTGGTCCGCGTTCGTGTGCTGTCGGTCGATGTGCCGCGCAAGCGCATCTCGCTGTCGCTTCGACTGGAAGATCCAGACCATTCCGACCGAACGGACGGTGGTTCCTCCTCCCAGCGCGTTCCTGGCCATGCCCGGGCGGGGGGGTCAAGGGGGGTCGTCCCCCCAAGCCAGCAGGGCGGGCGGCCGGGCGGCCGGCAGCGGGATACGGCTCCTGCCCCTGATGGCGCGATGGCCGACGCGCTGCGCCGAGCGGGCCTGCTAGGACAGTCCGGCGGAGACAAGCGAAACCAGCGCGGCCGGAGAAAGCCCTGACGCAGCGATGAGCAGGTCGCTCCCGGGCGTGTCTATCACGAGCCCGGAGCTGGCGCCCCGCCAGTAGCCGGACGCCACGAGCCACGCCCGGTACCGGCCGATCGTGACCTCTTCAGCGCTGCGCGGGACGGTACCGGGCGGGCTGGCCGGCGGCGTGAGCGTCATCTGCAGGCAGCCGCCGGATGACGACGTCGCCGTGGCGGTCTCCGCGGGGCTCTCCTCGACGCCGATGTCGCAGCGCGCGGCCGTGCCGTCGCTGGAGCGATACCGGCTAGGCAGCTTCAGCGTGTATGACGCGAGCCTTAGCAGCACCGGGCCGGACCCGGCGGCCCCGGTGCCCGCCGCGTCGCCGCTGCCGCCGCTCGCGGCGAGTCCGAGCGGTACGCCGATTCCGGCCAGCGCGACGACCACGCTGACCGCGCCGGCGACGCGGCGGCGGATGGCCCGGCGATACCGCGTGATGACCGAGCCGGCCAGCCCGTCATAGGGGACCACGCCATCCAGCTCGCACTCCAGCGCCATCTTGAGATTGAAACCATCATCAGCCTGGATGGACACGACTAACCTTCTTCTCTTCCGCGGACAGCAGTAGGCGGAGCTGCTCCAGTCCCCGGCTGGCCGCGGACTTGACGGTTCCCTCGGCGATGCCGAGGGCGGCGGCGGTTTCTGACACCGTGGCGTCGAGCAGATACCGGCAGGCCAGCACCTCGCGCTGGACCGCCGGCAGCTTGCGCAGCGCGCGGACCAGCACATGACGGCGGTCCACCGCCTCGGCGAAGGAAGCCACGCCGGCCAGCGCGCCGACGTCGCCGAGCGCGCCGGTCACTTCCGGATGGCGCGCCCGGTGCCGCCAGCGTTCCCGGCATATGTTGACCAGGACCGCCCGGCTGTAGGCTTCGGGTGCTTCTTTCGCGCGTTCCCACCGCCGGAAGGTCCGCAGCAACGTTAGCTGGAGCGCGTCCTCGGCTTCCTCCCGGGTGTCGAGCAGCACCAGCGCCGCGCGCAGCAGCGATGTGGACGCGGTCTCCACGAACCTGGTGAACGCCGCCTCGCGCTCCGCTGCCCTGCTCACGTCACCTCTAATGCCGCGGAGCGCTCCGGGGTTCCATGAAATTCGCGGGATCGCAGGAGCCGAACCGGAACAAGACGATGATGCCGGCGGTGAACAGCAGTTTCTTGTGCAAGTCTGGCGTCTGGAACGCCCGCACGACAGCGGTCAGCATCGAGGCACTCGTCTCATGGCCCCTTGAATGCCGCGGATCGCCGCGGGGTTCCGGTGCGCCGGGATACTCGCGCGCGCTCAGCCCCGTCGGCCCAGTAACATCGGGTAACGGATTACCACCGACGTTAGGGAGTTCGCCGTGTCCAGCCAGCAGCTTCGTATCACCCTCGCAGGTAGCGAGCATGTGGTCGACGCTGGCGCTACGGCGGGTGAGGTTCTGGCTGACTCGGGCCGGGGGGTTATCGCGGCCCGGGTCAACGGGACGATCAGGGACCTCGCGTACGCGGTCGCGGACGGCGACGCGGTGGAGCCGGTCGACATCGCCAGCGCGGACGGCCGCGCGATCTTGCGGCACTCCACCGCGCACGTCATGGCCCAGGCGGTCCAGGAGCTGTTCCCGCAGGCCAAGCTCGGCATCGGCCCGCCGGTGGAGAACGGTTTCTACTACGACTTCGACGTGCCGAAGCCGTTCGAGCCGGAGGACCTGAAGGCGATCGAGGGCCGGATGCGGCAGATCGTCAAGCAGGGTCAGCGGTTCGCGCGGCGCGTGGTGACCGACGCGCAGGCGCGGGACGAGCTGGCCGCCGAGCCGTACAAGCTGGAGCTGATCGGCCTCAAGGGCTCTGCCGCGGACGCCGAGGAATCGGTCGAGGTGGGCGGCGCCGAGCTCACGATCTACGACAACCTGGATCCGTCATCGGGCGAGCTGTGCTGGAAGGACCTGTGCCGCGGGCCGCATCTGCCCACCACCCGGCAGATCCCGGCGTTCAAGCTGATGCGCAGCGGCGGCGCCTACTGGCGGGGCAGCGAGAAGAACCCGCAGCTCCAGCGCATCTACGGCACCGCGTGGGAGACCCGTGAGCGCCAGGACGAGTACCTGACGCTGATGGCAGAGGCCGAGAAGCGCGACCACCGCCGGCTGGGCGCCGAGCTGGACCTTTTCTCGTTCCCGTCACAGATCGGCAGCGGTCTCCCCGTCTTCCACCCCAAGGGCGGCATCATCCGCCGGGTGATGGAGGACTACTCGCGGCGCAGGCATGAGGCGGCCGGGTACGAGTTCGTCAACACCCCGCACCTCACCAAGGCTCAGCTCTTCGAGACCTCCGGTCACCTGGGTTTCTATAAGGACAGCATGTTCCCGCCCATGGAGCTCGACGGCGCGGAGTACTACCCCAAGCCGATGAACTGCCCGATGCACGTCCTGATCTACGCGTCCCGCGGGCGGTCATACCGGGAGCTGCCGCTGCGGCTGTTCGAGTTCGGCACCGTTTACCGGTACGAGAAGTCCGGCGTCGTGCACGGCCTGACCCGGGCGCGGGGCTTCACCCAGGACGACTCGCACATCTTCTGCACACCGGAACAGCTCGCCGGTGAGCTGGCTTCGCTGCTCGACTTCGTCGTCGGGCTGCTGCGTGACTTCGGGCTCGCCGATTTCGAGGCCGAGCTGTCCACCCGGCCGGAGAAGTACGTCGGCACTCCCGAGGAGTGGGCGGCCGCGGAGGCCGCGCTGAAGTACGCGCTGGACGCCTCCGGGCTCCCATACGTGATCGCCGAGGGGGAGGGAGCGTTCTACGCCCCGAAGATCGACGTGCACGTCCGGGACGCCATCGGCCGCCGCTGGCAGCTGTCCACCTTGCAGGTCGACTTCCAGGAGCCGGGCCGGTTCGGCATCGAGTACCAGGCCGCCGACGGGTCCCGCCAGCGTCCGTACATGATCCACCGGGCGTTGTTCGGGTCGATCGAGCGGTTCTTCGGCATCCTGGTCGAGCACTACGCCGGCGCGTTCCCGCCCTGGCTGGCCCCGGTCCAGGTGGCCGGCATCCCGATTTCCGACGCGCATGTCGCGTATCTGACCAAGGTCGCGGCCCAGTTGCGGGAGGAAGGCATCCGCGTCGAGGTCGACGACTCCGATGACCGGATGCAGAAGAAGATCCGGACCGCGCAGAAGCAGAAGATCCCGTTCATGCTGCTGGCCGGGGACGCTGACGTAGCGGCGGGCGCCGTGTCATTCCGGTACCGGGACGGCACCCAGAAGAACGGCGTCCCGGTCGCCGACGCCATAGCCGAGATCGTCACCGCCGTCCGCGATCGCATCCAGGTATGAACGAGCGCAGCGAGCTGCCGCGGCGGTTGCCGTCCCGGAGGGGCGGCAATTCCCGCCGTGGCCCCAAGCCGGCCGAGCGCAGCGAGGCCCTGGCGCGGAGGGCAAAACTTGTCTGACCCCTTCGACAGGCTATGGACGCCACACCGGATGGCGTACATCAAGGGCGAAGGCAAGCCGACCGGTCCCGGCGAGGACGAGGGCTGCCCGTTCTGCCTGGCGCCTAAGCTCTCCGACGAGGAAAGCCTGGTCGTCGCGCGTGGCACGCTGGTGTACACGGTGCTCAACCGTTACCCGTACAACAGCGGTCACGTCCTCGTCTGCCCGTACCGGCACATCTCCGACTACACCGACCTGACCGAGCCGGAGACCACCGAGTTCGCCGACTTCACCAAGCGCTCCATCGCCGCGCTACGCACGGCGTCCGGCCCGCACGGCTTCAACATCGGCATCAATCTCGGCTCGGTCGCCGGCGCCGGCATCGCCGCCCACCTGCACCAGCACATCGTGCCCCGCTGGGGCGGCGACACCAACTTCATGCCGGTGGTAGGCCACACCCGGGTCCTCCCTCAGCTCCTGGCCGACACCCGCAAGCTCCTAGCCGACGCCTGGCCCCAGTAACGCCCAGTCCCGCCGCCACGCGTCAGCCGCGCCGATGGTCCCAACGGTGCCGTTGCCGACATGGAATTACCCCTTTCGTGCGTGTCCGAAGGCGCCTTTGGTGCGCCAGGGCGCGGACGTTATCGGGAGGGGAGGGTTGCTTTTTCCTTCGGCGATCGCTATGCGGAGCTCGTAAAGGATGCCGTCGCCGTCGCACTTGATCCGCTTCGGCGTGAAGTGCATGAGCTGGACTCGGCGCGCAATGATCAGGTTGTGGCGCGCCATGGTCTTTTCCCGGTCGCCCTCCTCGAAGTGGAACTCGCGCGAGTCCACCTCGGCCGCGACTCCGGCTCGCTTCCACCATGCGTCGACAATGCCAAGGAACGTCCCGTCTTCGGCGTAGAGTGCGACATTGTACTCTGGCTTTTCCAGGTCTGAACCCTCGATCAGGTCCGCCAGATCTCCTTCGGCGGCTGACCAGATGCCCCTCGCCGCGTCGTGTAGACCGCGGCGTAGCAGCGCGGAACCGCGTGACGGGCCATTGGCGAGTTCGGCTCCGAGCTCCGCCAGCGTACAGACATGATCCTTGATCGCGGCGCAGATCACCATTCGCGCGTCGCCGATATCGGTGTATGAGCGGACAGCGTCCGCGATGGCTCGTACCGGTGCAGCGAATGCGATAGGACCCATGCGATAGACCGCCTCCGGCATCCGGCTGGTGCGTATCAGGCGGACGAAGCCTGCGTTCTGCCGACGTATGTCCTCCGGAACGAGAACGTCGATCGTCGTCGGACCGGACGCCTTCAGACCGAAGCGTCGCACAGCGTAGGGACCTGTGATGACTCCCATGGGGCCGGCATGGAGCCGGGCCGCCATCTCCCTCCGTTCGGTCGTAATGCGGGCGTCGGCGGCATAAATGCCCAGGAGCAGTACCTGCCATGGCCCGCCGGGACGAATACGGTGCCGGATCGCGCTGCGAGTCATACCGCACTCGAGTAGCTGGCTACGGGAGACGACACCGAACTGCGCATGCAGCAGCTCGTCCAAGCGGTGCTGATCAAATCCTGCTGTGCCTGCCATGGCGACACAGTGCCACGACCCACTGACATTCTGAGATCACCCATCGCGCACGCGGAGTCGTGAGGGTGCCGATGGCGCCAACGGTTACGTGCCCACCGGACTTTTCAGCCCGACCAGCAGCACCAATGGCGCCATCGGCATCTTGTGGGTGCACGGCGGGCGAGCCGTCAGGCTACCGGAGCCTGCCGCTAGTCGGGCTTGGAGTCGGCGGCTACTTTGGCGGCCAGGTGGGAGGGAAGCGGTTCGTGGCGCAAGTACTTGCGCGCGAACGAGCCGATCCCATGGGACACCGAACGCAGGTCTATCGCGTACCGGGTGATCTCCAGTTCCGGGACCTCGGCCTTGACCAGCGTCCGGCCGACCGGCACCGGCTCGGTCCCGAGGACCCGGCCGCGCCGGGAGGACAGGTCGGACATGACCGCGCCGACGTAGTCGTCGGGTACGAGCACGGACACCTCATCCACCGGCTCGAGCAGCGCCGGCGAGGCCTTGTCCACCGCGTCCTTGAGCGCGAGCCGCCCCGCCTTCTGGAAGGCCATGTCGGACGAGTCCACCGAATGTGCCTTGCCGTCGAACAGGGTGACGCGCAGGCCCGTCATCGGGTAGCCGGCCACCACGCCCTGCTCCATCTGCCAGCGGACACCCTTCTCCACCGACGGGATGAACTGCCGTGGCACCACGCCGCCGACGATCTTGTCGACGAACTCGAAGCCCGCCGAGTCCTCGAGCGGTTCGATCTCGATGTGGCAGATACCGTACTCACCATGGCCGCCGGTCTGCTTGACGTTGCGGCCGAGGCCGGAAGCCTTGGCCGCGATCGTCTCCCGCAGCGGTACCCGCAGGTCGGTGGTCTCCACCGCGACGCCGTACCGGTTGCCCAGCCGGTCCAGCAGCACGTCGGCGTGGGCCTCGCCCATGCACCACAGCACGAGCTGCCGGGTTTCCGGGTTCATCTCCAGGCGCAGCGTGGGGTCCTCGATGACCAGCCGGGACAGGGCCTGGGACAGCTTGTCCTCGTCCGCCTTGGACTTGGCCACGATCGCGACCGGCAGCAGCGGCTCGGGCATCGACCACGGCTCCATCAGCAGCGGCTTTTCCTTGTCGGACAGCGTGTCGCCGGTCTCGGCCGTGCCGAGCTTGGCGACCGCGCAGATGTCACCGGCCGCGCACTGCGCCAGCTGCCGCTGCTGCTTGCCCAGCGGGGAGGTCAGCGCGCCGATCCGCTCGTCGTCGTCGTGGTCGGCGTGGCCGCGCTCGGCGCGCCCGTGGCCGGAGACGTGCACGGCGGCGTCCGGCCGCAACGTGCCGGAGAACACCCGGACCAGGCTGATCCGGCCGACGAATGAGTCCGAGGTGGTCTTCACCACTTCCGCCAGCAGCGCGCCGGAAGGATCCGGCGACAGGCCGCCGACCTGCTTGCCGTCCGGGGTGGTGACGGTGGGCAGTGGGTGCTCGGCCGGCGACGGGAACGCCTGCGTCATGACCTCGAGCAGCTCCGTCATGCCGATCTTGTGCGGTGCGGACGCGACCAGCACCGGATAGAAGCTGCCGAGTGCGACGGCCTTCTCCAGGTCTTCGATGAGTACCTTGGGGTCGATGTCCTCACCGGACAGGTACCGGTCCATGAGGGTCTCATCCTCGCTCTCCTGGATGATGCCCTCGATCAGCTCGCCGCGCAGTTCCTCCATCCGCTCCACATCGGCCTCGGCGGGAGCGCCCTCGGTGCGCGAGCCGCCGGAGTAGGAAAACAGTTTCTGGGACAGCAGCCCGATCAGACCGGTGACCGGTTCGTTCTCCCCGGCCTTCACCGGCAGGTACAGCGGCGCGACCGATTCGCCGAAGGCGTCGCGGCAGGCGGCAAGCGTGGCGTCGAAGTCGGCGCGCTGGTGGTCGATCTTGGTGATGACGACGGCACGGGGCATGCCGACCGCGGCGCACTCATCCCAGAGCATCCTCGTCACCCCGTCGATCCCGTCGGTGGCGGAGACGGCGAACAGGGCGGAGTCGGCGGCCCGGAGCCCGGCCCGGAGGTCGCCGGTGAAGTCGGCGTAGCCCGGGGTGTCGAGCAGATTGACTTTGATCCCGTTGTGGATCACCGGTTCGAGGGTCAGGTTCACCGAACGCTGCTGCCGGATCTCGACCTCGTCGAAGTCGCTGACCGTGGTGCCCTCTTCGATACTTCCCGGTCGCTGGATCGTCCCGGTCGCGGCGAGCAGCGCCTCGACCAGGCTAGTCTTCCCCGTCCCGGAATGGCCGACCAGCACCACGTTCCGAACCTGGTCGGCCGCCGGTGCCCTGCCGGGCGCTGCTCCTGCCGAACCAGAACCTGTTGTTGCCATTGCGTTCGCCTCCTCGCGATTCCCGGCTTCGGTCATTAGCCGGACGCCTGCCTAGCCGTAACCCAGCCTTAACCCCCAGGCACCCCGATCACAAGACCTGACCGGGAATCTCCCCGATTCACCGGCTGTAACAAACAGCCAATAGGATCAAACGGCCATGCTGAACGTCCTGCGGCCCGCCATTACGCGTGTGCTCACCCCGGTGGGCCATGCGCTGGCGCGCACCCCGCTGACCGCCAATGCCGTGACGATGATCGGCACGGTTGGCGTGGCCGGCGGCGCGCTCGGCCTGTTTCCCATCGGCGAGATGTTCCCGGGCGCCTTCACCTGCACGATCTTCGTGCTGCTCGACATGCTGGACGGCGTGCTGGCCCGGATCAAGGGGTCAAGCGGCCGGTGGGGCGCGTTCCTCGATTCGACGCTGGACCGCGTCGCGGATGCCGCCATCTTCAGCGGTCTGGTCATCTGGCTGTTCCGGGGCGGGCATGACCCGGTCCTCGCCTGCGTTTCATTGTTCTGCCTGGTCGCCGGATTCGGTGTGTCCTACGTGAAGGCCCGGGCCGAAGGGCTCGGCCTGAAAGCGGACGTCGGCCTGATCGAGCGGCCGGAACGGATGCTGATCTCGCTGATCGCGGTGGGCGTATCGGGCCTGGGCGTGCCGTACATTCTGCCCATAGGGCTATGGGCGCTCGCGGCAGGCAGCGCCATTACCCTGGGGCAGCGAGTGCACGCGGTATACAAATCGTCCAAGGGGTAACGACGGTGGCAGAACGCATAAGCGAGCGCGTGTTGGGCGTCGGGTACCGGCTTGGCTGGAAGGCGATCTGCCGCGTACCTGAGCCCTTGGCACGCTGGGCGTTCTTTGAAGTGGCCGATATCGCCTGGCGCCGCCAGGGCCGGGGGATCCAGCGCCTCGAGGCGAACCTCCGCCGGGTGATCGACTACGAGAAACTCGACCCGGAAGAAGCCGGCAAGCAGCTCCGGGCGCTGTCCCGGGCGACGATGCGCTCCTACGCCCGGTACTGGCTGGAGGTGTTCCGGCTGCCGGTGATGCCGGTCGAGACGCTCCGGGCCGGCACGGTGGCCAACGACGAGAACGTGCAGCTCGCGCTGAAGCACATGAGGGCGGGCCGCGGGGTGATCTTCGCGCTGCCGCACATGGGGAACTTCGAGGAGGCCGGCGCCTGGGTCATCGACCAGGGCGCGGGCAGATTCACCACGGTGATGGAACGCCTCAAGCCGGAAGCGGTCTATGAAGCGTTCGTTAAATTCCGCGAAAGCCTCGGGATGGAAGTACTTCCGTTGACCGGGAACCAGAGTCCGTTCGGTGTACTCGCCCAAAGACTCCGCGCTGGGGGTCTGGTCTGCCTGGTCAGTGATCGCGATCTGAAGGAAAGCGGAATAGAGGTCGAGTTTTTCGGGGAGAAGGCCCGGATCGCCTCGACGGCGGCGCTGGCGGTGCACACCGGTGCGGCGCTGATGCCGGTCAAGACGTGGTTCGAGGGCGAGCACGGCTGGGGCGCCCACGTGTATGACGAGATACCGGTGCCGGAAACCGGGGACCGCAAGGAAAAGATCCAGATCATGAGCCAGCAGCTCGCCAGCGTCTTCGAGCAGGCCATCAAGGAGCACCCTTCGGACTGGCACATGCTGCAGCGCGTATTTGTCGCGGATCTGTTATGCGGATCGGGATCGTCTGCCCGTACTCCTGGGATGTCCCGGGTGGCGTGCAGTCGCACATCAGGGACCTGGCCGAGGCGCTGATCGAGATCGGCCATACCGTGTCGGTGATCTCCCCGGCGGATGATGACACGCCGCTGCCGCCCTACGTGGTCCCGGCCGGGCGGGCCGTTCCCGTGCCGTACAACGGGTCGGTGGCCCGGCTGAGCTTCGGCTTCCTGTCGGCGAGCCGGGTGCGGCGCTGGGTAAGGGACGGCGGCTTCGACCTGCTGCACGTGCACGAACCGGCCGCGCCCAGCCTGTCCCTGCTGGCCTGCTGGGTCGCCACCGGCCCCATCGTCGCCACCGTGCACACCGCGACGCCGCGCTCCCGGGCGATGGTGGCGTCCGCGCCGGCGCTGCGGACCGCCCTGGAGAAGATCAACGGCCGGATCGCGGTGTCCGAGGCGGCCCGGACCACGCTGGTAGAGCACATCGGCGGCGACGCGGTGCTGATCCCCAACGGCGTGGCGACCAGGCGCTTCCGCAAGGCCGACCCGCTGCCCGGCTGGCCAGGTTCCGGGGGGGCGATAGGTTTCCTCGGCCGTATCGACGAGCCTCGTAAGGGACTGCAGGTCCTTCTCAAGGCTTTTGAAAAGCTTGGGAACGAACGGCCTGGGCTGCGACTTCTGATAGCCGGACCCGGAGACGAGCAGGAGGCGCTGCACCGGGTGCCGGTGCCGCTGCGGGACCGTGTCGTGCTGCTGGGCGCGATCCGGGACGAAGACAAGGCCAGCGTGCTTCACTCGGTCGACGTGTTCTGCTCCCCGAACACCGGCGGTGAGTCGTTCGGCATCGTGACCGCCGAGGCGATGGCGGCCGGCGCGCCGATCGTGGCCAGCGATATCGAGGCGTTCCAGCAGGTGCTGCGGGGCGGCGAGGCGGGGGAGTTGTTCACCACCGGTGATCCTGGTTCGCTGGCCGACGCCGCCGGGCGGTTGCTCGGTGACCCGGCCCGGCGGGCGTCGCTGTCGGCCGAGGCACTGCGGGCCGTCGCCAAGTACGACTGGTCGGTGGTGGCCCGTGACGTGCTGCGCGTCTATGAGACCGTCGTCCTCGGCGGCACCCAGGTGGTGACCGCGTTAAGTGATCACCGACATCATCCTGGTCGTCGCGGCGGCGCTGCTGGTCGGCGTGTACGTGTCGTGGCGGGCCGGCCGGATCGACCGGCTGCACGCCCGGGTGCGCATCGCCCGGTCGGCGCTTGACGTGGCGCTGCTGCGACGTAGTTCGGTGGCGCTGGAACTGGCGTCGTCCGGGCTGCTTGACCCGGCGACCAGCCTGCTGCTGGCGGGCGCCGTGCACGAGGCGCGAGGTGGCGCGTGGGCCGGCGGCCAGTACGGCGAGCGGGACGGGGAGCGGCCGCGTGACCTCGCCGAATCGGACCTGACCCGGGCGCTGCGTGCGGCGTTCAGCCAGCCGGATTTCCGCTCGTCGCTGTCGGGTAAGGATGGGGCGGACGAGTTGCTGGGCGAGGTGGAGGCCGCGTCGCATCAGGTCTTCCTGGCCCGCCAGTTCTACAACGACGCGGTGTCGGCCACCCAGGACGCCCGGCGGCGCCCGCTCGTGCGCCTGCTCCGGCTCGCCGGTAAAGCGGACCTGCCGCAGTTCTTCGAGATGGACGACTCGCTGATCGCCGAGACCGTCGTCCGGTTAGCCCCTCGCCTGGCCCGACTAACATTGAAGGTGAATGGCTAAATCGTCAAGTGAGGTTCATTGTGTCCAGTGAGTCGGTTACGGGGACCGCGCGGGTGAAGCGCGGGATGGCGGAGATGCTCAAGGGCGGCGTGATCATGGACGTGGTCACCCCTGACCAGGCCAAGATCGCCGAGGACGCCGGCGCGGTCGCGGTGATGGCGCTGGAGCGCGTTCCCGCCGACATACGGGCCCAGGGCGGGGTGGCCCGGATGAGCGATCCTGACATGATCGACTCGATCATCGCGGCGGTGTCGATCCCGGTCATGGCCAAGTGCCGGATCGGGCATTTTGCTGAGGCCCAGGTGCTTCAGGCGATCGGAGTCGACTACATCGACGAATCCGAGGTACTGACGCCGGCCGATGAGGCGCATCACGTTGACAAGTGGAAGTTCACCGCGCCCTTCGTCTGCGGTGCGACGAACCTGGGCGAGGCGCTGCGGCGGATCGCGGAGGGTGCGGCGATGATCCGGTCCAAGGGCGAGGCCGGCACCGGCAACGTGGTCGAGGCGACCCGCCACATGCGGGCCGTCCGTTCGGAAATACGGCGCCTGTCGGGTTTGTCCTCCGAGGAGCTGTACTCCGCGGCGAAAGAACTCAGCGCGCCGTACGAGCTGGTCGCCGAGGTGGCCGCGACCGGACGCCTGCCGGTCGTGCTGTTCACCGCCGGCGGGATAGCGACGCCGGCCGACGCCGCCCTGATGATGCAGCTCGGCGCGGAGGGGGTGTTCGTCGGATCGGGCATCTTCAAGTCCGGCGATCCGGCCAAGCGCGCCGCCGCGATCGTCAAGGCGGTGACCTTCCATGACGACCCGGACGTGGTGGCCAAGGTGTCCCGCGGTCTCGGCGAGGCCATGGTCGGCATCAACCTGGACACCCTGCCCCCCGAGCAGCACTACGCCGGCCGCGGCTGGTAGCCGTAAGCGATCCCGCCCGAGCGCCCGCGCGCCCGAGCGGCCCGCGCCGGCTCGCCGCG
>Ga0213881_10000538_pt1 | contig 23577 bp, 24 predicted proteins | sample BarmaccoBMER_R08_FD_160104 | JGI IMG/M metagenome (GOLD analysis project Ga0213881, IMG submission 160104) | Barbacenia macrantha exposed rock microbial communities from rupestrian grasslands, the National Park of Serra do Cipo, Brazil - ER_R08 ... | reverse complement strand
CGCGAGGATCGCCTGACAGATCGGATCGAGCGCCGCAGCGCTCAGCGCGTGACCCATACCGGGCACGCTGACCAGCTGTGCGGTAGGGATGAGCCGGGCGAGGTGCGCGGAATGCGGTGGGGGGGGGTTGACGGGATCCTCGGGTGCCTCGATGACCAACGTCGGGGTGCGCACGCCCGCGAGCTCCTCCGCGCGATCCAAGCCGGTGATGGCGGCGCGGGCATGCGCGGCCGGGTTGTCATGGCGCCCAGCGTGATCCATGATCCGTTCTTCGAGCTGGCGGAACTCCTCGGGCGATCGCGTCCTCGGCCAGCTCGCTCACCGCATACGGGTGCTCGTCAAAGACCCAGCTGGAACGGCCCGTGTCGCGGTGGTCATAGCGGATGACGCGGTGGTGTTCGCCCAGCGTGCGCATCAGCACGTCAGGCCAGGCCTGAGGCGTTAGCTCCCATGATGAGCAGCAGCGGTGAGGTGCCACCCTTGCCGGTCTCCTGCACCCACAGACGCGTGCTGGCCGAGACGTTGACGAAGCGTTCCACCTCACCATCGTGGCGCTCAGGTGCCGCAGTGTCGTTGACCGTTTCGGTCCTGGTCGCAGGCGGCGGGCGGCGGTAAGGTGGGGTACCGGTTAAGCCACCAGCCGGATGGGGTCCTACCCGATGGCCCGAGTGGGTCCCCGGTAACTCGTGAGGAATTTCTGGCCCGGCAGCGGTCGGCCGTGTCGAGCTGTACAGGGCAGTAGGCGGGGAAATGTTCATAGCTGGTGCCACCATCGAATCTGGGCTTAGCCCATTCAACCGAGGGATATCGAGGACGCCCACTGCGCGTCCCGGCCTGCACCTCGATCGCCGGCTGGTCGGGGATGAGCTCCGGTGACAGACCGGCAATGGCCGCACGTCCGCGGTGCTGATGCGCTGCCCGGCTTCAGTGTCTGCACCTGCGTTATGGACGGCACGATGGTCGTGTGGGTGGTGGGCGAGCTCGATCTCGCCACGGCACCCCGAGTGGATGACGTGTTGTTGAGTGTCTGCTCCACGCCGGTTGGATGCGTGATAGTCGATGTCTCACGCTTGACGTTTCTGAGTGCTGCCGGGCTGCATGCGCTGGTCGCCGCGCACAACCGCCTGCTGAGCGCCGGCCGGAAAGGACTTGCGGTTCGCGGCGCCTCGGGTATCGTACTACGGGTTTTCCGGCTTACCGGGCTCACCGGGCTGCTGGGCGATCCGGAACCGATTCCATCAACCAGCGTCGTACCTTTCCACGGATTGCCGCAGAGTCATGGTCATGATCTTGAGAGGGAGCGGAGACAGGCCGGGCTATCCGTGAAGGAGTTCTTCGTCTCCTACTTCGCCTTGGGGGGCACGGCAGATCTCGGTCGGGTGAACGCCTACCTCAACGGTAACGATGACGTCCTGGACAGCCACCAGCGAGACGTGGCAGTCCACGCCGTCAACGAGCGTCTCGTCGATCTGGGGCAGCTAGACCACCTACTTTCCTACTCGTCGGACACAAGGGGTTAGGGGTTGGGCTGTTATGGTTGATGATCCGTTAGGAGACGAGCGGATGTGGGCTGCCGACAAACGCGATTTCGTCGCAGACCACCGCGACGCCATCGCCGACGAGCGTGATGCGCAGGCCGACGCCCGGGACGCGGTGGCGGACGAGCGTGACCACCTGGCCGATGACCGAGAAGCCGCGCTGGACGAAAGAGAACAGCGCCTCGACGCGCGTGCCGCGCAGCTCGGTCTGCCGCCGGATCACACCCCGGCCGAGCGTGCTCACGCCGCTGCTCAGCGTGCCGATGCCCGCAGATTGCGTGACCAGGGGCGCCAAGAGCAGGAAAAGTGTCGGACCGAACGCGACAAGGCTTCGGCAGCCCGAAAGGAGGCCGCCAAACGGCGGGAAGCCGCCACACCCGATACGAGACTCGCGATGGTCTTCGCCGAGATCGCGCAGCACCTGTATGCGGCCGACACGTTTGACGAAGTCCTGCTCCGGATCGGGCGGGCGGCTGTTTCGACCGTCGAAGGCTGTCAGATGGCCAGCATCACCCTCAACGAAGACGGCGTCTTTCGCACTGCCGCATCGACCCATCCTGCCGCGACCAAGGTTGATGAGGCGCAGTACCAGACCAATGAGGGCCCCTGCCTCGACGCCATCGACGACCCCCTCGTGTACGCGCCGTCGTTTCCTGATGATCGGTGGCCGACACTCGCCTCCCGTCCGATCGAGTCCGGCGTGCATTCAGCGGTCTCCTACCGCCTCGCAGGGCCAGGCTCCCGCACCAACGGTTCCCTCGCCGGGTCGCTCAACTCCTACGCCACCACCTCACGTGCCTTCAGCGACCAAGCCCAAGGAATAGGACTCGTTCTGGCCGCTCACGCCTCCGTGACCGCCCGAGCTGTTCGCGAACGCACCATCCTCGAGCAGTTGGGACGCCAACTCCACCAGGCTCTCTCCTCAAGAGACGTCATCAGCCAAGCCAAGGGCATCCTGATGGAGCGGTTCCGAATCACTCCCGAAGACGCTTTCGACGCGCTGCGACGCTCATCCCAGCGACTGAACCGCAAACTCCGTGAGGTAGCCGAGAGGCTCACCGAAACCGGCGAGTTCGTCGACGACCAATCGACACTCGGCGTACCGTCGTCAGACCCTCGATAGCGCACACCGCGCAGCCCACGCGGCCAACGGTCACGCTGCCACCCGGTGTGAGCCGGGGAGGGCTCGGGGGCAGAATGACCGACGTGGGATCAAGATCATTTGCTGAGTATCTGTCCGAGCTGGGTGAGGCCTCATTGACCGCGCTGCTCCACGCGCGGCCGGATGTGCTGGTGCCGCCGGTTCCGCGTGGCTTCAACCAGCTGGCGCAGCGGCTGGGGGGCGCGCAGTCGCTGGGCGCCGCGTTACGCACGGCGAACCGGGACATGGTCATCGTCGGTCAGGCCATCGTCGCCCTGGGCGCCTCGGCGACGGTTCCGGGGCTCATCCGGTTGTTGGGCGCTTCAGAGCAGGCGGTACGGGACGCGGTGGCCGAGCTGTGCGGGCGTGGGCTGGCCTGGGACAGCGCGGGGATCCTGTGCCTGCCGGAACGGCTGGGGGCGCACTGGTTGGCGGAGATCGGTGGGGGCCGGCCGGTGGCGAAGATCGCAGGGTCGGTCCTGGCGGAAAATCTGCGCGCGGCGCTTGAGGCGTTCGGGACAACGACCACTGGCCTGCGCAAGCCGGAACTGACCGCGCGGCTGTCCGGGCTGATGGCGGATCTCCCCGTGCTGACCGCCGTGATCGCGGGGCTGCCCAAACCGGTCCGGGATCGGCTCCACGAGTTCCGGCACGGCTACCACGAGTACCACTCGAGATTCAGCTACTCCCGGCCGCGTGCCGGTGATCGTGACCCAACCGAGCTGCTGATCGCGGCCGGCCTGCTGCTGCCCGCGAACTACGGGCTGGAACTGCCCCGGGAAGTGGCGGTGGCCAGTTGGCTGACCGAACGCGAGCTCACGCTCACCGGGCGCCCGGGCATTCCCCTAGCCGGCCCTCAGGCCGGCACTGATGAGGCAGCCGTGCGCCGGGCTGCTCAGGCCGCCGCCCAGGAGGCGCTTCGCGGGGTGACGACCCTGCTCGACGAGGCGGGCGCGGCGTCGATCGCGGCCCTGAAGAAGGGGGGTATCGGACCTCGGGAACGGGCCCGGCTGGCCAAGCGGCTGTCGCTCCCCGATGACGTCCTCGTGTTGTGGATCGACCTGGCGTACGCCGCTGGCCTGCTGGGTCACGCTGACGCCGGGTATGCACCCACGCACTCCTATGCCGAATGGCGCGCCGCGCCACCGAGCCGGCAGTGGGCGGTGCTGGTGGAGGCGTGGTTCTCCCTCGAGCACGCGCCGACCAGCCGGGGTATCTCCGGGGATAAGGAACTCGCGCCCCCCTTGCCGCTGGGGTCGGCTGCGGGGCTGCTGCGGCGCGCGCTGCTGGCGGCTGCCCGCTCGGGTGCCTCGGTGTGCACGGCGGGCAAGGAGATCGACTGGTTCTTCCCGCTGCACGGCTACGACGCAGCGCAACGGGCGGAGAAGGTGGCCGCCGCCGTCCGTGAGGCTGAACTGCTCGGGGTGATCGCCACCGACGTGGTCTCGGAGCTCGGAGAGCATCTGCTGGCTGGGACCGTCTCCGCGGCGGAGTCCGCCTCAGGGGACGCGGTGGAGGAACTAGCCCGGCGGTGCGCCGCGCTGCTTCCGGAAACCCCGTGCAGCGTGATCTTGCAGTCGGATCTCACCGCTGTGGTCTCCGGTCAGCCGAGCGTGGCCGTGTCGGCCCTGCTGAACGACTCGGCCCTCGCCGAGACCCACGGGGCTGCCAGGATCTGGCGGTTCACCCCGGGCAGTGTCCGGGGTGCCCTTGACGCCGGGTGGAGCGCCCAGGACCTGCTCACCGAGCTGGCCGCCATCTCGGCCCGCCCGGTTCCCCAGCCACTGGAATACCTGATCACCGACGTCGCCCGCCGGCATGGGCAGATCCGGGTCCGCGGGATGCGTTCCTGCGTCCTCGCCGACGAGGCCTTGATCACCGAGATCCTGCACACCCGGTCTCTGACCAAGCTGCACCTCAGCCGGCTTGCCCCGACCGTGCTGTCCAGCCCCTCCAGTCTCGACGAGGTGCTGGCGCGCTTGCGTGAGGCCGGCCTGTCCCCGATGGCGGAGGACGCCCAGGGAACTATGATCGTTGAAGCCCGGCACGACCATCACGCGTCGGCACCCGATTGCCCGGTCATCACGAAACCGCGTTCCGCGCTCTCCGCCACCGAGCTGGCCCAACGGCTGGTGGCCGATCCAACGGGCATGGCTGCGGCCGCGGCCGGACCAGCGCGCGCCGACTCCGCCACCTTCGAGCTGTTGGCGCAGCTCAACCCGCACCTCGACGACGCTGAGCTGGAACTGCTGTCCGACGCCGTGGACCACCAGAACGACGTGCTCATCGTCTACCGCGACAAGAACGGCAGCCGCAGCACCCGGGCGATCCGGCCCCAGCAGCTCTACGGCAAGTGGCTCGACTCCTGGTGCTATCTCCGCAACGCCCAACGCGACTTCACCATCACCAACATCGAGGCCGTCAGCCCCGCCGGTTAGGCGCGGGTCGTAGCGACCTGTCGGGCTTTGCGCGCTAGCTCCCGGGTGTCGGGGCCGGGTCGGGCTTCCAGCGCGGCGGCTAGCGGTACTAGCCGCAGTCGGGCGGTGAAGGACTGCAGGGTGCTCACTTTCGCGATGGCCTCGCGGGCCAACGTCAGACCGTGGGGTTCGCCGGCCCGCACGTGCACCTCGGCGAGCAGCAGCTCGGCCTGGGTGCGAGCCCGACGGTGGTTCTCGCTATAGGTGCGCAGCGCGCTGGCGGCGGAGCGCTCAGCAGCATCCAGCTGGCCCAGATCGAGCTGAACCGCCGCGGTGACAAAATCTCCAAGCGCGTGGTCGAAAGCATCGCGGGGCTCCCACCCCTCGTACGCCTCAGCGAGGCACCGAGTGGCCTGCTCAGCGCCCTTCATGACGCCCCAGGCGGTCGCGGACTCCCGGCTCAGCCGCGCCCTGAGGGTCGGCACGCGGGGATCGTCAGGCCGGGATGCCGGGGTGGGCCTGCCGAGCCGGAACCCGCTCAGCCGCAGCTGCCCCAGCTGGAACAGCTTCAACGCGTCATTGGGGTGCCCGGTACGCACCAGCGTCGACCCGGCATGCCAGGTGGCGTTGGCGACCCCGTAGGTGTCCCCAAACTCATCGGCCACGGATATCGCCCGGGTGAAGTAACCCGTCCCATCCAGCCCGGAGTCATACCACGACCATCCCGCCGCGGTGTACAACTCGGCCAGCGCGGCAGCCAGCTGCGCCTTGACCGCTTCGGTCGCGGGGACCTGCATCCACGGGGTGTAGAGCTTCACCGCAGCGCCGAACAGGCCGGCCTGCCCACCGTAGTACCACGCCAACCCGCGCAGCTGCTCGGTGGCCGCCCGCACGACGTGCACATCGGACATCCCCAGTCGCGAGGGGAGTGGCTGCTCGGTGGGCAGGGCCAGCTTGACGGGTTCACCGCCTAGCAACGCCTGGCCCACGGCTGCGGTCGTCGCGGTGGCGATCAGGGCCCGGCGTTTCACGGCTTCGTCCACCTCCTCCTCGGCCGGTGGTGCTTCCACTCGCTCTTCACCGTAGCTCACCCCCAGCCGCGCTCGGGGGATGCCGAGCCCGTCGGCGATGCGTTCTAGGACCCAGACGTTGCTGACCTGGCGGCCCCTGACCATGATCTCGCTGACCTCCGACTGGGACTGGCCGGTCAGCTGCGCGATGTGGCGCTGGCTGATGCCCAGGCGCCGCAGGTGGCGGTAGAGCGTGCCGATATCACGGGCGGCCAAGGCGGCACGCATCTCGTCGCTGTCGAACAACGCGGGATCAAGAGGGTCCATCGTGTGATCATCCCTCAGTCAGCCAGACAGCGGTATCGGGGGGCATGGTGTCGCCGCTGAGCGACAGCGGGCCGCTGGCTAGCAGCAGCTGCCCCGCTGGCAGCGATACCGGCACACCAGAGGCATTGACCGCGCAGACCAGCCCGCCGCCTTTCCGGCGGAAGGCGAAGCATCCGGGGGGCGCGCCGTACCACTCCACCTCGGCGCCGGTGAACGCGGTGTGCCCCTGGCGTAGCTCCACCGCCTGCCGGTACAGCGACAGCGTCGAGCTGGGGTCTTCCAGCTGCGCTTCCACCGTCCGGTCGGCCCAGTCGCCCGGCATCGGCAGCCAGGTACCCGGCGTGGCGCTGAACCCGTAGGGGGGGGAGCTGCCCTCCCACGGCAAGGGGACCCGGCAGCCGTCGCGCCCGCGCTGGGTGCGCCCGGAGCGCTTCCACACCGGATCCTGCAGCGCCCAGTCGGGCAGTTCAACGTTGGGCAGACCCAGCTCGTCGCCGTTGTACACATAGACCGGGCCGGGCAGGGCGAACTGCACCAGCGCCATCGCCCGCGCCCGCGCCAGACCCACCGGGCCGCCACCGTAGCGGGTCACCGGGCGTACCGCGTCGTGGTTAGAGATCGTCCAGGTGGCCGGGGCTGGGCTGTCCTGGACCGCCAGCAACGAATGTTCGATGGCCGCGCGCACGCCCTCGGCGTCGAAGTCGGCCGCGAGCAGCCGGAAGTTGAACCCCAGGTGCAGCTCATCGGGGCGGAGGTAGCGGGCGAACGCGGCGTCGTCGCTCACCCAGATCTCGCCGACCGCGATCCGCGCCGGGTACTCGTCGAGCACCTTGCGGATCATCCGGTGGATGGCGTGCACCCCCTCGGCGTCGAAGCGGGGATCGGCGACGTCAGTGTCGAGCAGACCCGGGCAGGCCTTGATCGGATGCGGCATGTCCGGCAGCCCAGCAGGCTTGGCCATCCCGTGCGCCACATCGATGCGGAACCCGTCCACCCCGCGGTCCAGCCAGAATCGCAGGGTCCGATCGAGATCGGCGGCCACCTCCGGATTCTCCCAGTTCAGGTCGGGCTGCTCCGGTGCGAACAGATGCAGGTACCACTGGCCGCTGTCGGTCGGCGAGGGAGGCAGCCGGGTCCAGGCCGGCCCGCCGAGGGTGCTGGTCCAGTTGTTGGGCGGCCGTGACCCGCCGAAGCCGGAGCCGTCCCGGAAGAAGTAACGGGCCCGCTCGGGGCTACCCGGCGCGGCCGCCAGGGCGGCTTGAAACCACTCGTGCCGGTGGGAGGTGTGGTTGGGCACCAGGTCGATGGTGAGGCGCAGCCCGCGCCGGTGGGCATCAGCGACCAGCCGATCGAAGGCGTCCAGATCACCGAACAGCGGGTCGACACCGCGCGGATCGCTGACGTCGTAACCATGGTCGACCATCGGGGACGGGAAGAACGGGGTGAGCCACAGCGCGTCCACGCCGAGCAGTTCCAGGTAGCCTAACCGGCTGCGCACGCCCTCTAGATCGCCCACGCCGTCGCCGTTCGCGTCGGCGAAGGACCGGACATACACCTGGTAAAACACAGCATTGAGCCACCAGGTCTCGTCGTCGGGGGCCAGGCGGCGGTTGTCGGCGCGTCGCATGTGGATCAATCCTGCCACGTGAGGTCCGCAGCGATAGTCGTCGATCAGGTTAGCGAGTTCACCATGCTATTCGCTGCCATCACCAGATAGTCCCAGAGCACGGCATGGTAGGCCGCGCCAAGTTCGGCCTCGTCCACCGCGATGCGCATGCAGCGTAGCCAGGCGTCACGCTCGGTCGGCCCGACCCGGAACGGAGCGTGCCGCATCCGCAGCCGGGGGTGCCCACGCTGGAGGGAATAGGTCTTTGGCCCCCCCCAGTACTGGATGAGGAACAGCCGCAGCCGCTCCTCGGCGGGGCCCAGGTCCTGCTCCGGGTAGATCGGACGCAGCACCTCGTCCTGTGCCGCCAGCTCATAGAAACGCCCGACGATCCGACGAAACGTCGGCTCGCCGCCGACGGCCTCGTAGAAGTTTTCCGGTGCAGCCATCTCTTCATCCTGCCCTGCCGTTGCGCCGCTGGTCACCGGCGAGTCATTACCAGACACGTGCGCGATCGCGCTCCGGTGTGGTGGACTGATCCCGGCAATTCCGGAGGTGGTCGCGTGCACGATCGACAACCCAGCCCGGAGGGTCACCCAGCAGGGGCGGACCAGTGGATCGCCTCGCGCTCAAGGACCCCAACCGGGCTTGGTGAAACCACTGTCGTCATTGCGGCCCCGTCCCCTCCGGGCGTGCCAGCCTGGGGACGCCGACGGGTATTGCTGCTCAACGCGAGCTTTGAACCGCTCACCGCGCTGCCGTTGCGCCGGGCGATCGTCTTGGTGGTGTGCGGCAAGGCCGATGTGGTGCACGGTGACGCCGCGGGCCTCGTGCTGCGTTCCGCGACGATCAGTGTGGTAGCCCCCTCGGTGATCAAACTGTGCACGTTCGTGCGGGTGCCACACCGGGCGTGGGTCCCGCTGAGCAGGGCGGCGCTGATGCACCGGGACCGTTACCGCTGCACCTACTGCGGAGCCCGCGCGGAGACCATCGACCACGTGGTGCCGCGCAGCCGCGGTGGTGAGCACTGCTGGGAGAATTGCGTAGCCTGTTGCTCGGTCTGCAACCACCGCAAGGGTGATCGACTGCTCAGCGAACTGGGTTGGAAGCTGCGGGTGGCTCCGCGCGCTCCGCGGGGGCAGCACTGGCGGCTGCTGGCCACGGTGCCCGACGCCGACCCGCAGTGGCTGCCCTATCTCGGCGTGGTCGCCTGATGTCTGTGATGCCTACCACCGAGTGAGGCGCTACCTGGTGGGGCGCAGACTAATGGAGGTCAGCTACCGTGATCCCGTGACGTCGCTGGAGGTCATCCTCGTCCTATCGGGTACCCCGCTAGCCATTATGAGTTCGGTGGGGTTGCTGACGCTGTGGCCGAAGTTCGCTCGGACCCGGCGTTACCGTCCCGGTGAGGAGTGGAGTTACCCGCCGGTGTTGTGGACGGCGAACCCCGAGGCCTTGCGCGACGGGGTGGCGCACCGCCGCGGCCGGGAGGGATCCGGTGGCCCCCGCGGAGGTGCTTGTGGCAGCTGGTAGCGAGGAACACCGGGATCCTGCGCGGCGAGAGCACGCTCAGGGCGAGGAGCACCAGCGAGAGCTCTTCACCGGTGAGGCGCTGGTCGGAACGGGACGGATCTCCGCCGCGCAGCAAGTCAGGCCGGTGCTGTCGCTGCTGCCCTTCACCCGCTCCCAGCTGGAGACCCTCGATGACGCGCTGGTCTGGGCCAGTCGCAGCGCGAGCTTGCATTTCGGGATCTACCTCGGCGACCTGGGTGCCGACACCCGGAATCGAGCCGAGCAGCTCCACGACTCGATGGGCGCATGGGCCGACGATGCGGTGCTGGTGGCCGTCTCACCTGGGCAGCGGATCGTCGAGGTGGTCACCGGCGGCAAAGCCACTCACCGCCTCCCGGACCGGGGGTGCAAGCTCGCGGTGGAGAGCATGGTCTCCCTGTTCAAGCAGGGCGACCTCACCGGAGGCCTGACCTCTGGACTGCGGCTGCTCGTAGAGCACACAAACTCAGTGGGCCACCCAGACTCATGAGTGCGCAGCCTCACTGGTTCTCGGCGGCCGCCCAGCCTCGTCAGGCTCTCTCATCCGACGATATAAAGCGTATTACTAAATGGCACCCGTCACGTCGCGCTCATCTATCCACTGTGCGTAGTCCGCACAGTCGGTGTGAGGTTGGCGAGGAGAAGGGCGGCAACATCGGCCGCTCGGACGATATCGGGAAGTTGTCGCAGGAGGATTAACGACGGCTCCACGGCGCGGGTGAGCGTAAGCTCATGACCGAAGTCGCCTCGGTCAGCGGTGATGAGTGTGAGCCCGTCGGCGGCTGCCTTGGCGAGCACCTGCCTCTGGTCGACTCATGAGCGATCAGTGTCGTAGGCGCGGGCGGCTAGGGCGCGGATCACGCCGGCCTGGCCCTCAGAAACCAACCGGCGGAGCGCGGGCGGGTGCTCACTGGTCTGAAGCCACGCGCTGGCGGCGTCCACACAGCGCTGCTCGACCACCCACGAGGGGAACAGTCCGAGCACGCAGGGCTGGGCGCGCTCAGAGGTCCGGCGCTGCCACACCTCGGCGATCTCCGTGAAGTACCGGTCCAGGTAGGGCGCGAGGAGCTGCTTCTGCGCGGGGTGGCTGAAGCCGCCGATGATCGCCTCGCTGATGGCGTTGGGAAGCTCATCGTCGTGCATGGCCCGCTGCCAGGCGCGCTCCTTGGCATCCGGGGTGGGCAGCAGCGCCCGGGCCCGTTCGGCTTGCCGGCGCCCGGTGGCGGTGGCATCGCGGTCCTGCTCGGCGGCGATCTCGTTCTCGCCCAGCACCCCGTGCGCGGTGAGCGCCTGCAGCAACCGCCAGCGCAGGTCGGTGTCCACCATGAGCGCCTCGGGCACGCCGTCGCCGGCCAGCCAGCCGGCCATCGCATCCAGTTCCGGCTTGCCCAGCAGCGCCGCGCTCAGCGCGTTCACCAGGGCGAGCTGGTGGTCGGAGCCGGGCTCGGCCGAGCGGAGCAGGCTCATCAGCGTGCCGGTGAACCGGGGCCAGCCCTCTTCGCTGGCCCAGCCCGGATCGGCGTAGGAGGACAGCGCGACCTGCACCTGCGCCAACAAGCGTTGCACCACACCCACCTCGGTCTCGGCGAGCACCCCTCCCAGCACCACCCCGACGAAGTCCCGAGCCTTGAACTCCGCGTCGCGAGTCATCTCCCAGGCCGCGGACCAGCACAGCGAGCGGGGCAGCGACTCAGCGATGTCGCCGATCCGCTCGCGCAGCGTGGCCAGCGACCTCTCGTCCAGTCGCATCGTGCAATACGTCAGGTCGTCGTCGTTGACCAGCACGAGCTGACCAGCAGGCACCCCGACCAGCTCAGGCACCTCGGTGCGCTCCCCGCTGACGTCGAGTTCCACCTGGTGAGTGCGTACCAGCGCAGTGTCAGAGCTCTCGGCGCTCTCGGCGTCAGCGCTGGGGGAGTCGTAGATGCCGACCGCGAGGCGGTGCGTGCGGCGCTCCCCGGCACCGGGGCGGGCCCCGGACTGGAGGACCGCGAACGATGCGAACGCACCATCACCGTCGAGCGTGAACTCCGGTCGCAACGTGTTGAGCCCGGTGGTCTCCAACCACTGCGCGCTCCAGGTAGACAGGTCACGGCCGGATGCCTGCTCCAACGCGGCCAGCAGGTCGGCCAGCGTGGCGTTTGCCCAGGCGTGCCGGGTGAAGTAGACCCGCAGACCGGCGAGGAACTCCTCCAAGCCGACGTAGGCGACCAGCTGACGCAGCACGCTGGCGCCCTTGGCGTAGGTGATGCCGTCGAAGTTGACCTCGACAGCCTGCACGTCGGGGATGTCGCAGGCGATCGGGTGGGTGGAGGGCAGCTGGTCTTGCCGGTAGGCCCAGGCCTTCTCCACGGTCGCGAAGGTAGTCCACGCACTGGTGTAGTCGGTGGCCTGTGTCTGGCACAGGACCGAGGCCCAGGTGGCGAAGGACTCATTGAGCCACAGGCCGTCCCACCACCGCATGGTGACCAGGTCACCGAACCACATGTGCGCCATCTCGTGCAGCACCGTCTCGCAGCGCCGCTCGTAGAGATAGTGGGTGACCCGGCTGCGGAAGACGTAGTCCTCCAGAAAGGTCACGCAGCCGGCGTTCTCCATCGCTCCCGCGTTGAATTCGGGCACGAAACACTGGTCGTACTTCTCAAACGGGTAGCGCACCCCGAAGGCGCGATGGTAGAAGCCAAAACCCTGCTTGGTCTCGGTGAACAGGCGCACGGCATCCATGTGCTCGGCCAGCGAGGAGCGGCAGTAGATGCCCAACGGGATCGTCCCCTCCTCGTCGGTGTACTCGTCGGTCCACTGCGCGTAGGGACCGGCGACCAGCGCCACGACGTAGGGGCTGATCCGCGCGCTGTCGGCGAAGACATGGCGAACCGCCCCGTCCCCGAGGGACTCGGTGCGCTGGCACGGCGCGTTGGAGATCACCACCCAGTCGGCCGGCGCCACGATCCGGAGGCGGTGTACCGCTTTGAGGTCGGGCTGGTCGAAGCAGGCGTACATCCGTTTCGCATCAGCGGTCTCAAACTGGCTGTAGAGATAGACCCCGCCATCGACGGGATCGGTGAAGCGGTGCAGCCCCTCGCCGGTGTTCATGTAACGGCCCTGCGCCTCGATGATGACCTCGTTGTCGGCGGCCAAGGCGGGCAGCACGATCCCGTTCTCCTCGTCATAGCCGGAGACGTCGAGCGTGGCTCCGTTCAGGGTCGCGCTGCCCACCCGGGCAGCCACCACGTCGATCCAGCTGGAGGTCCCTGGGAAGCGGCAGGAGAAGCGGACCGTGGTGGTCGCGCGGAACGTGTGCTCACCCGGTTTGCCGGCACCGTCAGTGAGGTCAAGCTCGAGGGTGTAGGAGTCGACGTCGAGCAGGGCGGCGCGCTCGAGCGCCTGCTCCTGGGTGAGGTTGGGGACGGCCACGGATCACCTCGGGTGTCGGATCGGGGTTCCTTGGGATCCAATCATGGGGGAAGGCTGGCTGGCAGGTGAGCAAGGCCTGGGGAAGACACGACCACCCGGACGGGTTGTACCCCGCGACCCTGCGGCAAAGAACTGGAGTGCGTGATGACGGTGACCGCTGGCTACAGCCCTGAAGCCCGAACCGAGCCCTCTCCTGCGCGCGTTGACGTCTTCTTCGACCCGCTGTGCCCGTTTGCCTGGATCGCCTCGCGGTGGATCCTTGAGGTTGCGACCGTGCGGGACATCGACGTGCACTTCCGGGTGATGAGCCTGTCGGTGCTCAACGAGGGCCGCGAGCTCGACGAGCGGCACCAGGAGCGGGTGAAGAAGGGTTGGGGGCCGGTGCGGGTGTGCATCGCCGCAGCCCGGGAGCACGGGGAGAAGGTGCTCGATCCGCTCTACACCGCGCTGGGCCGGCGAATCCACAACGAGGACAACAAGGATTTCGATGAGGTGATCCCAGCTGCGCTGGTCGAGGTAGGGCTGCCCGCCGCGCTGGCGGCGGCCGCTCACAGCACCGAGTACGACGAGGAGCTGCGAGCCAGCCATGAGGCCGGCATGCGCCCCGTCGGGCTGGACGTCGGGACCCCGACCATCCACGTGAACGGGGTGGCCTTCTTCGGGCCGGTGATGTCCCGGATCCCGCACGGTGAGCAGGCCGGGAAGATCTTCGACGGCACCCTGTTGCTGGCCAGCTACCCCCACTTCTTCGAGCTCAAGCGAACCCGGACCGAAAAGCCCACCTTCTCCTAGCCCGACGGCTTCTCTAGCCCGACGGGCAGTCCTGGGGCGAGCGCAGCCGGCTGAGGGCGGCGAGGGTGGTGGGTGCGGTGAAGGGGGACGCGCGGAGCACGTCTGCGGTGTCGCGCTCGCCGGCCAGTATGGCCCGGCACAGGTCGGCCAGGGTCGCTAGATCGTCGCGCTGGGCGGCGGTGAAGCTCGCCTCTACCGCATCGCCGTGCCCGGGGACCACGACGCGCGGGTGAAGCCGTAGGAGCGCGGTCACCGCGGTGGGCCAGTCCAGTGGGTAGGCGTCGGTGAAATCGGGGTCGGCGCCCTGCTCGACGAGATCGCCAGCGAAGAGCACACCGGTATCGGGGGACCAGACCGCGATGTCGCCGTCGGTGTGCCCCAGTCCGGGGTGGGTCAGCAGCACCTGTCGACCGCCGAGGTCAACCTCGACGGGTTCGGTGACCAGGTGATCGGGCACGACGGGAGGCACCAGTGCCGGCTCGCCCAGGATCCCACGCCGGATCCGCTGGGCGTTAAAGCAGGCCAGCGCCTCGGCGTGCTGCGCCGCGCCGCCCCGGGCCAGGTCGTCCCGGCACCGGGGATGCGCCCACACCGGGGCCGGCAGGAACGCCGCAGTGCCCAGGCAATGATCGAAGTGCGCGTGGGTGAGCACCACGGTGCACGGTTGCCGGGTGATCTCGCGGACCGCGGTGCGCAGCTCAGCGCCCTGAGCGGGATCACTGCAGGTGTCCACCACCAGGCAGCTCGACTCCCCGATCACCAGGCCCACCGAGAGGTCCAGCTCGGCGTACCGGCGCACCAGGACGCCGTCGGCCAGCTCGATCCACTGTGCTGTCGTATGGCACTGCGCCGTCATGTGGCAATGTTGCATCCTGTGCGCGTCTACCTCGGTTGCGACCACGCTGGTTTCGAGCTCAAGACCTTTCTGGTGCAACACCTGACCAGTCGTGGGCACGACGTGGTGGACGTCGGCCCCGAGGTCTTCGACTCGGACGACGACTACCCGCCGTTCTGCATCGAGACCGCGCGTCGAGTGATCGCCGACCCGGGCAGTCTCGGCGTGGTGATCGGCGGGTCGGGCAACGGCGAGCAGATCTCCGCGAACAAGGTTCCGGGCTGCCGGGCCGCCCTGGCGTGGAGCACCGAGACCGCCCGGCTCGCCCGGGAGCACAACGACGCCCAGGTGATGGGGATTGGCGCTCGGATGCACGCCCCCGCCGCGGCGGCGGAGATTGTTGAGATATTTCTCACCACGCCGTTCTCCGAGGGCGAGCGGCACCGCCGCCGGATCCGGCAGATCTCGGACTTCGAATCCACCGGGCAACCGCCCGCAGCACGCTAGAAATAGCCACCGCCGACGTCGCCACCGCCGAAGTCGCCACCACCGTAGTCGGTGTAATCGCTGCCGCCCCAGTCCCCACCGGTCCAGTCGGGGCCACCCCAGTCTCCCTCGCCGCCAGTAAAGCCGGCCAGGGCATTGTCCTGTCCGGCCGCATAGCCCTGCTCCCAGGCATCGGTTGAGGCGATCCCGCCCATTCCGGAGAACAACGAGTGGAACAGCAACGTCGAGCCCAGACCCCAGGCGCCACCGATCAGCGCCGGTTTCCACCAGGGCTCGCTGTACCAGCCCTGGGGCACCGGCCGCCCGGCTATCTGGCCCCCGGGGTAGTAGTGCGGCGTGCGGTCGCTGGGATGCGGTGACGCTGCGTACTGGTGACCGTCCACGTTCACGTCTCGGTCTTCGGTGACCGAACCGGCGCCGCCTTGGCCCGACACCGGCGGCAAGTCCGGACCTGGGTCCATTCCCATCGCGACCCGGGCCGCTCGTATGTAGTACAGCCCCTCCAAGGCCGTTTGGGTCACCAGGCGGCTTTGCGCGGCGGTGCAGGCCGAGTCCAGCTGGGAGCTGGCGGCGGTGTAGCGCTCCGCGGCGTCGGCCAGCGCCTGCTTGGACGGCTCGTCGGTGCCGACCAGGTTGAGGACCTGCCCGCCGAGCCGCTCCACCCAGCGGCGCGCCTCGGCCCGCGAGTCGTCAAGACCACGCTGCTGGGCGGCTTGCCGGCCCCGGAAGTAGTACGCTGCGCCAGCGCCGATCAGCAGCAGGAGTATCGCCGCCCAGATCAGCGTGCCCACGACGACCTCCTCCTGGAGACTGCACCGGACAGTGCTGACCTTACCCCCGCCGTGGAGGGTCCCTCCTCCCCGGGAACGTCGCGCGGAGTGACCGTTGATCGTCCCTGGAGTACCGTTCACCGTCTCATCTGTCACGGGCGGATGATCAGGTATTGACAGCGAGCCAGACCGTCACGACCCTCGCCCAGAACAACGGAAAGGACCGCGATGACGTCAGCTACCCCCATCTTCGAACAGCTGTGCCGGGATTTCTTCGAGGCCGGGAAGACTCGGCCGGTGGATAGCGCGCAGCTGTCGATGGCTAGCCCGCCGAAGGCTCCGGCGCATTCCCGCGAGGCCACCGTCAGTGGTCTGGCGCCCGTGCGAGGCGGCCGCCTGCCAGCTGCGCTCGCAGAATGGGCGTGCCCGGCCGGTTAGCCCGGGACTCACCCAACCATGAGGTCGTCGAGCTTGCCGAGCATGCCGTCGTAGATCCGGCGCAGGCCCATCGGGGCGAAGGTGCGCTCGAAGAACCCGCCGATACCTCCCGCGCCGTTCCACGTGGTGTGCACGTCGATGGTGCTGCGCCCGCCGTCGGCTGGCCGCACCGTCCAGGTGGTGACCATGCTGGAGTTGGTGTCGGTTTCGACCAGTGAGCCGTCGCCCGGTTCGCTGACCTTGATCAGTTGATCGCGCACCCGCTTCTCGGTGGCCGCAAGTTTCCAGTGCACCTGGCTCCCGGCACCCTGGCCACCGGCCTGCACCTGGTAGTCGCTGAAGTGTTCAGTCAAGATCTTCGGCCGGGTGGTGCGGTAGTCAGCCAGCGCGGCGCGCACCCGCTCGACCGGCCCATTCACCACCCGCTGCGCGGTGACAGTTACCTGAGTCATGGGCTCATCCTGCCTCGCGAGTCGGTACCCGCTACGACGAGGTGCACCGAGAGACCGGGCGCTTAACCAGTTGCCCAGGGGCCACAGGCGAGTCACACTTTTAGCGACAAGCGCGATAGTGCTTATGGCGGTTTTTGTGAGAAAACAGGTGAACTTCTAGCCTTCTTGTTACTTGAAGTAGTCAAAAGGTAACCTGGAAGAGCTGGGTTCTGCCTGAAAGGGTGGCAGATGGCCGAGTGTGGCGTCGACCATGACGCAGACGGCGTGCTGCGCGATCTGGTCCTGGTTGTGGAACCGGAGCCGGATGGAGATCCAGATGCGCTCGATCGGTCGGTTCGGCAGCTGCGTGCCGAGCTCAAGGACTTGGATGTCGAGTCCGTCACACCGCTGACCGCAGAGCAGGTGCCGCCAGACGCTAAGGGCATCGACCCATCCAGCCTGGGTGCCTTACTGATCACCCTGCCTGCTACCGGTGACGTCGTCACGGTTCTGATCGAGACCGCGCGGGACTGGTTTGCCCGGCACGCCGCTGCCCGGCGGATCTCGGTGACCATTGATGGCGACACGATCGTGTTGGAGAAGAGCTCCGCGCAGGAGCGAAGTGCACTGATCGACGCCTACCTGCGGCGCCATGAGGTGACCTAGCATGTCGCCGCGGCGGCTGGCGTTGCTGGTAGCCACCTACCGCTACCAGGACGCCGGGCTACGCCAGCTGACAGCTCCTGGGCATGACGCGGAAGCGCTGGCGGAGGTCCTTCGCGACCCTAAGATCGCCAACTTTGACGTCACCATTTTGATCAACGAGCCGCATCATGTCGTAGGGAACGCCATCGGCGAGTTCTATCGCAACCGGCGCCGTGACGACCTCACGTTGCTGTACTTCACCGGGCATGGCCTGAAAGACGACCAGGGAAGCTTGCATCTGGCCATGACGAACACCAAACGTGACGACCTGCTCTTCACGGCTCTGTCGGCTTATCAGATCGACTCTGCCATGGAGTCCTGCTCGTCGCGGCAAAAGGTACTCGTGCTCGACTGCTGCTACAGTGGAGCTTTCCCGGCCGGTCATCTCTCCAAAACCGGCGGACAGGTGAACGCTCTGGAGAAGTTCCAAGGTAAGGGGCGGGTCGTGCTCACCGCGTCCGACGCCACCCAGTACTCCTTCGAAGGAAACCATATCATCGGCGAGGGAACCCAATCGGTGTTCACTCGTTTCCTAGTCAAGGGACTAACTACCGGGGAAGCCGACCTCGACGGTGACGGAGACATCTCCATCGACGAGCTGTACAGTTACGTACACGACTGTGTCGTCGAGGAGATGCCCCAACAGCGACCCAAGAAGCAAGAAAACGTCGAGGGCCGCATCGTCATCGCCCGAAACATACACTGGAACCTGCCCGCCTCTATTCACAATGCAATCGAAAGCCCGTTTGCGACAGACCGGACAGCAGCCCTGGAAGGCCTCGCCCACCTGCACCGCGTCGGCAACGACCTCGTCCGAGCTGAGGTCATCAACCAGGTTCGCCGCCTGATCCGCGATGACAGCAAGGCGGTGTCCGCGGCCGCGGTGAAGCTCATTACCGCGCTCAACCCTGAGATAGCCCAGCGGGAAGCTGAGGACGAAGGGGCTGACCCCAGCCCGAGGCAAGACACGCAGCCTAAAGCTGCGCCCGGGAAACCGCTACCCCAGCCTGATGCCGGCAAGCAGGACCGGCGCAAGGCCGGCAGATGGACGGCGCCAGCCTGGTTACTGAGCCTATGGCCCTCTCCGGATAGCTCGCCAACCGCGTCAGAGGGCGGGCGCCGTCGGCAGGTCCTGATCGGCATCGCCGCGGTGGTGGCTCTGGCTGGGGGGATCGTCCTCGCCCTCTTCGTCGGCATGAACGGCACCCAGGCAGCTTCACCGTCGGGCTCAACGCCCTCATCCAACTCCGCACCCACCGGGGTGGCGACCGCCGGACCGGAGGTCGCGATACCCGCTGTCGGTATCCCCATCGCGGTCGGGAAGACCCCGGCTTTCGTCGCAAGCTCCCCCAACGGTCGGCACGTCTATATCGCCAACCGGGACACCCAGGCCGTCACCGTGGTGGACACTGCGATCAACCAGGTGACCGCAACCATCCCGATCAAGGCTGGCCCGCCCCAGTTCCTCGCCCTCGCACCGGACAGCCGCACGCTTTACGTCAGCATTTTCAACGATCAGCAGACTATCCATATGGTCGACGTGATTGACACCGTGTCGAACGCCGTGGTGGCCACAATCCCGCAACCGGCGCGCCCGTTCCTCCCGGCGGTCACTCCCGATGGCAAACGCCTCTTTGTCCCGAACCACGACGTCGCGGCGGTCTCGGTGATCGACACCGACACCAACAAAGTCATCGCGCAGATCAAGGTTGCCCCCGACCCGCATTGGGTCGCGTTCTCTCGCGATGGCAGCCGGGCCTACACGGCCAACCACGAGTCCAACTTGGTCTCGGCGATCGATACTGCCACCCTCAACGTTATTGCGACCATCCCGGTAGGGGCCAGCCCGCATAGCGTCGCGGTGAACCCCGCTCGTCCCCTGGTCGCCGACGTGAACTACGACGGAAACTCCGTCTCGGAGATCGACACCAATACTCTCAAAGTTGTCGCGACCATCCCCGTGGGAAAGAACCCGCAGGACATCGTCTGGGCTCCGGATGGACGGTTCGCCTACGTCGTCAACAACGTCAGCAACACCGTCTCCGTGATCGACGCCATAACTAACCAGGTCACGGCGAATATCCCGACTGGCGACGGCCCAACCAGCATCGCGGTGCTGCCCAACGGTCGGCAGGCATATGTGAGCAACCTCGACAGCGGAACGTTGACCGTCCTCATACTCACTGGATGATCACCACTCGTGACGCCCTTAGCACTGCAACGGCACTTGCCGGACGCAGGCGCCCGAGATCCCGCCGCAGGGACACAGTGATCGTCCTTTGTGTGCGTTGAACGACACGCCCTGTCGCCTGCGACACACAAACCGCGATCAGCCCCTGCGTCGGTAGCCAGACAGCACGGAAGCGCCGTTGCAATGTCCCGGCCATCCACCCAGCAAGATCCACTACACAGTGATCATCACCGCTCCTGGCGCGGATCGGCGAGTCAGCCTGGCCCACACTGCTGCGGGCGATGACCGCTACCCCCCTCCATCAACTCGATGACGAAGCGGAATAGGGTAAAATGTCACTGTCCGCCGCTGAGACAAGCGGTTGGCGTGGCGCAGCCCGGGAGCGCAGAGGCATGCTCGGTGTTCGGGTGGACCGGCCGGCTGAGGACCTGGCCGTCGTCGTGGCGTCCGGAGAGATCGATTCCCTCACGGCGCCCAAGCTAAGCACGACCTTGCACTGCGAACTCGAACGCCAGCCAGCCGTGCTGGTCCTCGACCTGACGAGGATAAGTTTCCTCGGTGTCGCCGGGTTGCAGGTGCTTGACTGCGCCCTGGCCCGGGCGAATACTCTCCCGGCGTCCCTCAACCTGGTTTACCACGACCGGTCCGTAGTGCAGTCGGCGCTGCGCGCGGGAGCCATGGCAGGTCTCTTCCCGACCTTCCGCACCGTGGACCAGGCATGTGTGCGCTGAGCCGGTGACTGTCGGTGATTGCCCGCATCCGAATACTGTCCGGATGCAGTGCCATACGCCATGATGAACGGGTTAACGGGAGGTTCCCACCAGAGAGGAGCACGGTATGCCTGGACTCGTTGCACCCGTGGCTGATGAACGCGAGGGACTGATGGCCTACCTCGCTCAGCAGCGCCTGGTACTTCGCCTCACCGCGTACGGCCTGACCGACGAGCAGGGTCGGGCCACCCCCACCGCGAGTTCGCACAGCCTCGGGGGACTCATCAAGCACGTCGCGAGTGCGGAGCGGTTGTGGATGGACGCCGTTCTGCAGCACCGCCGGGAGTGGTCGCCGGAGAAGCACGAGGCCAGCTTCCGCCTCGCGCCGGACGAGACCTTGGCCGCCGTGCTCGACCTGTACGACCAGGCGGCCAAGGAAACCGACGCGGTTATCGCCGAGATCCCCGACCTCGGGCAGCCGGTGCCAGTCCCGGACCCGCAATGGGTGGCCTGGGTGCCGAGCGAGGTCACGGCATGGTCGGTGCGGTGGGTTCTGCTCCACCTGATCACGGAGACCGCTCGGCACGCTGGCCACGCTGACATCATCCGGGAGTCGCTGGACGGTGCCACCGCCCGCCCGCTGATGGCCGCCGCAGAGGGTTGGCGGGCCAACCAGGGAGTGCAACCCTGGAAGGCTCCGGCAATGGAAGGAGTCACCGCATGACGAGCGACGCCCGACCCTTGAAATAGGGGTATCTAGCCTCTGTCTTCTTCGTAGCCTCTGTCTTCTTCGTAGCGCCGCCGCCAACTGCGACAGCGGTCGAGCCGTAGGATTCGCTCGGCGTTCGTGTGCGCCACTCGCTCCTTGTCGGCAGGGGCCAACGGTGCGCTGTGCATGAGTTGGACCGCTTTCTCGGTTGACTCAAACGGGTAGTCGATCGAGAACATCACGTTGTCGATACCAATCGTTTGGATCGCAGCCATGAGCGCTGCATGCGAGAAGACGCCTGTTGTTGTGATCGCGATGTTGGTTTGAAAGTACTCCGAGGGTAGTTTCGCGAGCGGGCGTTTGAGATCGAGATCCGCGTAGCGAGCGTCGAAGCGAGAGAGCTGGAAGGGAAGAAATTCGCCCATGTGCCCCAGGATGATCCGCGCGTTCGGGAAGCGGTCAAAGACGCCGGCGAAGATCAGCCGCATCGCATGGCCGCCGGTCCTCGCAGCCCAGCTCCATGTCGCGGTATCGAGTTCAGGATATCCCCTCAGCACATTCCAGTCGTCGGACGGCACGGCGTTGGGATGGATATAGAGCGGGACGTCAAGATCCTGCAAGGCCTCCCAGAACGGGGCATACTGAGGCTCGTCCAGGTAATGGCCCAGCGTGTGATCGTTGACCAGGGCTCCGCACAGGCCAAGCTCCACGGCCCGGCGTAGTTCCGCGGCGGCCCGGGGCGGATCCTGCAGGGGTACCGCGGCCAGCCCGGCGAAACGCTGCGGATGCTCGCTGATGACGGCGGCGAGGTAGTCGTTAGCCTTGCGGGCATCAGTCACGGCGATCTCCGAATCCGGCTGCATCTGGATGCCGGGACTGGTCAATGAGAGCACCTGTATCTCGACGCCGAGCCTGTCCATCTCCGGAAGCCTGAACTCGGTGAAGTCCACCAGTTTCCGCTGCCAGACGGCGAGCACCCCAGCCTTCACTGGTACATGGGTGATGGGAGAGCCCTTCGTCGCTAGTTTCTCGTACCAGAACCCTTCCTCAAGCGCGATCAGCTTCATGGGATCCTCCGTCCGCTATCGGATTGAGTTACAGTGGGATCTTGGCGTGCAGCCCGCGGGCGCCCGCGAGGCCGCATGCTGTGACGGCGTCGGCGTCAGGCGGTTAGACCTCAAGATCAACAGTCATGCTATCAAGGGGGAGTCTCCATGGCTGATCGGCTGCTGGCCCCCTACCTCAGGCCTGCTACGCCTCCGGCACTGGCGTGAGGGGATACCCACTCCTCTGGTGACCCACCACTATCCGGGGCCGGTCGTGGAGCCATCCCGGAGCGAGGTCCGCCGGAGGCGTCTGTACTGGACACCTTGAGCGGCACGCGCGACAGTTACTACAAGAAGCGTCGAGCGTCTTGTGCCGCGCGAGGAGGGTTGACATAACCGAGCAGTACATCTTTGAGGATAGGGCCGCCGAACAGAGGCGCCTGGACGCTCAGTCCTGGCTGTTTGATCCGTTGACCGAGCGTATGCTCCGTGAAGCCAAGATCGGGCCGGGAATGCGCGTGCTTGACCTGGGGTCCGGTGCCGGGAACGTAGCGCTGCTTGCCTCGCGGCTGGTCGGCCCCGAGGGCAGTATTGTTGGCGTCGAACGCGATCCCGAGGCGGTTATAACGGCCCGGGAGCGAGTACATGCGGCGGGAGTGACCAACATTAAGCTGGTCGTCGGTGACGTTCAGACGCTCGATGGGATTGAGGAAGAGTTCGACGCCGTCGTGGGTCGCCTGATCCTGATGTACCTCAGCGACCCACCCGCCGCGCTACGCCAGGCCGCTGCGCGGCTGCGGCCCAAGGGGATCGTCGCCATGCAGGAGGCAGACCTGGCCTCGACTGGGCGGCACCGCAGACGCCGCTGTGGGAGCAGGTCCGTGGCTGGTTCCTTCAGACGCTGACGCGTGTGGGTGTCGAGGAGCGAATGGGCCTGCGGTTGTACCGTTGCTTCGTCGCTGCCGGTCTTCCCGCTCCGGAGATGATATTGGAGTCGGTCGTGGCCGGGGGTCGGGATGCCCCCGCCTGGGGCTGGGCGAATCTGGTCCGAGGCGTCATACCCCTCATGGAGCGACTCGGTATCGCCACATCCGCCGAGGTCCAGCCGGACACTCTTGCCGACCGGCTTCTCGCGGAGATGACCGCCGAGAACGGAATCTTTGTTGGGCCACCGATGATCGGGGCGTGGTCGCGTGTTGGAACATAAGTGACCCCGTGAAGTCGAAGGTGGAGTTTGGAAGGCTCATTGAACCGTCCCGGGTTTCGTGCACACCTCAATTTGTGTGAGCGGCCGGGTTGGCCGTGGTGGTTGTAGCGTAGTAGTTGGCCTCGGCTTCGGCTGGGGGTATACGGCCGAGTCGGTGCATGAGGCGGTCGTTGTTGTACCAGGTCACCCAGGCCGAGGTGGCCTCTTCGAGGTCGGCTAGGGTGGTGAGTGG
>Ga0213881_10000537_pt1 | contig 23624 bp, 25 predicted proteins | sample BarmaccoBMER_R08_FD_160104 | JGI IMG/M metagenome (GOLD analysis project Ga0213881, IMG submission 160104) | Barbacenia macrantha exposed rock microbial communities from rupestrian grasslands, the National Park of Serra do Cipo, Brazil - ER_R08 ... | reverse complement strand
CGATGGTCGCGGTGACCAAGTGGGTGGTGGTGGTGATCGGTGTTCATGGCTTCTCCTGACCTGACTATCACCAGACTGATATGACGCACTCACGATATATCGTGACAGCGTCTTAGTCAAGGAGTGTTCTGCGTGCCTGCGCGGAGAGCGAGAAGCGGATCTGTAGCGGGCCAGGATCAACGGTCCTCGCCTGTCCCGGCTTCGCACAACGCGACAGTCCCGCTGAACGTACGCACGATGGTGCTTTCAGCGGCTCGACCGCCGGCACCGTCAACTTGGTGGGCCTACACCGAACGGCGAGCAGCACTGGCCACCGGCCTACGCTCAGCGATGATGGTGAAATCGATGATCGGCGAACGTATCCGGGTGCTGCGCAGGGACGTCTACACCCAGAACGATCTCGCGGCCGTGGCGGACGTCAGCGTGGACGTGATCCGCAAACTCGAGCAGGGCCGCCGACACACCGCCTCCATCGGCACGCTGCAGCGCATCGCCCGCGCCTTAGGCGTCGAACTCGCCGCGCTGCTGGGCCCCACCCGGGTGGTATCAGCCACCGGGGCGGATCAGCCCCAGGTGATCGCCATCCGGGATGCCCTGACCAGCGTCGATGACCTGCTAGACGAGCTGGATGGCGCCGATTCCCCCGACCTGACCGAGCTGAGCCGCAGCGTCACCTACGCCTGGGGGCTGTACTGGGCAGGCCGCTTTGAGCCGCTGGCGGCGATGTTGCCTCGCCTGCTCGCCGAAGCCGCGGCCGCCATGCACGATGCCACCGTGCCCGAGGTGGGCCGGGCGGCTGACCTGGCCGCCCAGGTCCACGCGATCACGGCTGAGACGCTGGTGCGTCTCGATGCGCTCGATCTCGGGTACGTCGCGGCCCGGGAGGCGGTGCGGTTGGCCGAGGTCGCCTCGGATCCGCTGCGAGCCGCCGCTACCCGCAGCGGGCTCGGTCACGTCCTCATCCGTCAAGGCCGGTTCGTGGACTCCGAACGGGTCTATGTGGCCACTGCGGAAAGCCTCCAACCCAGGGGGGAGGTCAGCGCCGCGTACCTGTCGGTGTATGGCGGGGTGCTGCTGGGCGGGGCGACCGCCGCTGCCCGGCAAGGGCGGGCCGGGGCGGCCACGGACCTGTTGGCCGAGGCCGCTGGGGTAGCGCAGCGCACCGGGGTGGACCGCACTGACTACGAGATCGTGTTCGGACCCAGCAGTGTGGTGATGCAGTCCACCGACTGCGCCGTGGTCACCGAAGACTACGTGGCCGCCATGGAGATGGCCCGCAGGATGTCGCCGGATGCGGCCATGCCGCTGGCCTCCCGCTCCCGGCACCTGCTCGACGTCGCGCACACCCAGCTGCGGCTGGGCCACGCTCGGGCCGCGGAGTCCACGCTGCTGGCGATGGAGCGGGCGGCGCCGGAGTGGACCGTCTACCAAAAGCTGCCCCGGGTGCTCGTCGGTGAGCTGCTGACCCGCGGCCGCCCGTCACCCCGGCTGCGCGAGCTGGCCCGCCGCCTGAACACACCGCGGGCGCCACGACCGTCGTAGCATCGACCGTGCCCACGCGCGAGGGAGGCAGAAATGAGTCAAGCTCGTCTAACGGTGTCTGCGGTGACCGCTGCGGACGATGGTCCGCTGCTCTCCGCAAGTGATCGGGTTGCGGTCGGGCCGGTGACCGCTCCGCAGGTGGACAGCGGTGGTCTTTCGCCGGTAGGCGACCGGCCGTTCCTCCTGCGCTTCGTGGAGCCGATCCAGGCGGGCAAGCACGACAAGACGGGGGCGACCCCACCGCAGGAAACGACGAATCCGGACGGCCAAACCCACGGCAAAGAGGATTTCGGCCCGTCAGACTACGAGCCCTGATTCCTGATGCACTTTCCCTCCCCGGGGGTGCTGATTGTTACCCGCCGAGATGACGTGTCAGCGGATCACGTCGAGGACGCTATTGCCAAGCGGGGTGGGTGCCCCTACCGGGTCGATACCGCGGATTTTCCGCAACGGCTACAGCTCGGCGTCGAGCTGGCGGAGAGCGGTTGGCGTGGCGGGTTGGTGTCCTGCTCAGCGGGGCGAGTCAGCCTCGGCGACCTCGCCTCAGTGTATGTGCGCAGGCCGGGACCTTTTCAGTTCTCGTCGAGTTTGACTCCTGCCGAGCGGCGGCATGCTGGTCATGAGGCACGCTATGGTCTGGGAGGTGTGCTGATGAGCCTGGCCGTGCGGTGGTGCAACCACCCCGGAAAGTCAGCCGACGCCGCCTACAAACCAACTCAGCTGGCTGCTTTCCGGGACTGCGGGCTGAGAGTGCCACGAACGCTGATCACGAACAGGGCGGACGATGTACGATCCTTTGTCAAGCGAGTTGGCCACGTCGTCTGCAAGGCGATCGTTTCTGAGGTGGTCCGCACCACCGACGGGTCTCAGGTGGTGTACACGCATCTGTTGAGCAACGACGACCTCGCGGATCTGCGCGGAGTTCACCATACGGCTCATCTCTTCCAGGAGTACGTTCCGAAGGCGTTCGAGGTCCGGCTGACGGTGGTGGGCAACGAGTTCTTCGCGGCCAAAATCGATACTGGCTCCGCAACCTCCACGCAGGTCGACTGGCGCCGCGACTACGACTCGCACGTTTATGACGTTATCGACACCCCAGCAGAGATCCGTTCCGCAGTCACGGCGTACCTGACAAACGCCGGATTGGCGTTTGGCGCGTTTGACTTCGTGGTCACACCGGATCACGAATGGGTTGCCCTGGAGTGCAACCCGGAAGGACAATGGGGCTGGATCGAAGAAAACACCGGCCTCCCCATCGCGGATGCCATCGCAAGATACCTGCTCCAGAGGACGGAATAGTCGTGGAACCCGCTCGTGGTGTGGTCGACGAGAATGACATCCAACATCGGCTGGTAGCCCTTGCCGAGGAACTGCGCGCATCGGGTGATCTTCGCGGCGAGGTGTGGCGGGAGGTGTTCACCCGCGTCTGGCGGCACACGTTCGTCCCTCGTTTCTACGTCAAGGACGATCCGCAGGACTGGCGGACGCCCTGGCGCGTGGTCGATAGCACCCGGCCCGGGGACCGGAAGGAATGGCTCGAGGGGGTCTACAGCAACGAGACCCTGATCACCGAGCTGATGGACCAGCCAGTACCCAAGGAGCTCGGCGGCGGCACCGCCCAGGTGATCACCAGCTCGTCGACCCTGCCCGGGCTGATGGTCTCGATGCTGGACACCCTGGACGTGCGGGACGGCCACCACGTGCTGGAGATCGGCACCGGCTCCGGGTACAACGCCGCGCTGCTGTCCGCCCGGCTGGGCGATCAGCACGTCACCAGCGTGGACATCGGACCAGCCGTGGTGGACGCGGCCCGGTGCCGACTCGCCACGCACGGTTTCCACCCGCACCTGAGCACGTGCCATGGCGCGCAAGGCGTCCCCGAGCGCGCCCCCTTCGACCGGATCATCGCCACCTGCGGCGTCCCGCGAATCCCTGACGCCTGGGTGCAGCAAACCAGACCCGGGGGAATCATCCTGGCCAACCTCTCCGGGCCACTCATGGGCGGAGCGTTGGCGCGGTTGAGGGTCACCGACGACGGCACGGCCGTGGGGGGGTTCCAGCCGGGATTCGGCGCATTCATACCGCTGCGCGAGCACCCCGATCGGCCCTCCACACCCCCCCCCAGGCCCACGCTGGCCGACGACGGCGTTGAAACGGCCTCGCGGCTCTCGCCGCACCTGCTGCATCCGATCGGCTACTCAGGCCCCTGGGGTTTCGTCGTGCAGACCGTTCTTCCCGGCCTGCGCGTCCGCCGGATCTACCTGCTCGACGACGACCTCGCCACCGAACTCAGCACGCCGGACGGGTCATGGGCAGCGGTAGGCCACACCCCCCAGAACGGCTCTTACCGCACCATTCAGGGCGGCCCCCGGCGACTGTGGGACCTGCTGGAAACCACCCACCAGCGCTGGAGGGAGCTGGGCGAACCCGGCTGGGAACGCTTCGGCCTCACCGTCACCCCCCACCAGCAGCAGATCTGGCTCGACACACCGGACGGCGAGCAGCACTGGTCACTGGCCTACGCTCAGTCATGATGGCGAGATCGATGATCGGCGAAAACATCCGGGTGCTGCGCAGGGGCGTCTACACCCAGAACGACCTTGCGGCCGCAGCCGAGGTCAGCGTGGACGTGATCCGCAAACTCGAGCAGGGCCGCCGGCACACTGCATCCCTCGCCACCCTGCAACGCATCGCCGGTGCCCTGGGCGTCGAACTCGCCACGCTGCTGGGCCCCACTCGGGTGATATCGGCCACCGGGGCGGCCCAGCCCCAGGTGATCGCCATCCGGGATGCCCTGACCAGCGTCGATGACCTGCTCGGCGAACTCGACGGCGCCGACGCCCCCGACCTCACCGAGCTGAGCCGCAGCGTCACCTACGCCTGGGGGTTGTACTGGGCAGGCCGCTTTGAGCCGCTGGCGGCAATGTTGCCCCGCCTGCTCGCCGAAGCGGCGGCCGCCCCGCACAACGCCACCGCCCCCGAGGCGGGCCGGGCAGCGGACCTGGCCGCCCAGGTCCATGCGATCACGTCGCAGACACTACTGGGTTTCGATGCGCTCGACCTCGGGTACGTCGCGGCCCGGGAGGCGGTGCGGTTGGCCGAGGCCGCCTCGGATCCGCTGCAGGCCGCCGCTACCCGCTACAGGCTTGGTCGGGTGTTTATGCGTCAAGGCCGGTTTGTCGACGCCGAACGGGTCTGTGTGGCCACTGCGGAAAACCTGCAAAGGGGAGAGGCCAGCACCGCGCACCTGTCGGTGTACGGCGGGGTGCTGCTGCGCGGGGCGAGCGCCGCCGCCCGGCAGGGGCGGGCGGCGGCGGCCAGGGACTTGTTGGCCGAGGCAGCCACGGTGGCGGCGCGCACCGGGGTGGACCGCACCGACTACGAGATCGGGTTCGGGCCCAGCTATCTGGTGATGATGTCCACCGACTGCGCCGTGGTCACCGAGGATTACGTGGCCGCCGCGGAGCTGGCTCGCAGGATGCCGCCGGACGCGGCGATGCCGCTGGCCTCCCGTTCCCGGCATCTGCTCGACGTGGCGCACGCTCAGCTGCGGCTGGGCCACGCTCGGGCCGCAAGGTCCACGCTGCTGGCGATGGAGCGGGCGGCCCCGCAGTGGACCCGCTACCAAAAGTTGCCCCGGGTGCTGGTCGGTGAGCTGTTGACCCGGGGCCGTCCGTCAACCCAGCTCCGCGAGCTGGCGCGCCGCCTGAACCCACCGCGGACACCACAACCGTCCTGAACCCCTAGGGCAAGACGCCCGATTGCGAAGCGGCCGCAGGGGCCGATGGTGATCACATGGCGACGGATCCCTCGGAGGCCCCCTATATCCGCGACATCCCCGCCGGGGAGATCCGCACCGGCTCCACCCGGGGCGAGGCCTTTCGCGCCGTGATGCGGCTGCGCACCCCGCAGGGCGAGATCGCCACAGTGATCGTCACCAGGCAGGTCCTGGATTCGGGGTCATGGGTCTGGCTGACCTTCAGCGGGGCGATCACGACGACGGCGGTGATGACCGATGGGGAGACCGGGACGATGCGGGAGCTGCTCAGCAAGGCAACGGGGGGCGGGTGAGGAGGTTACTCGGCTCGTCCAGCCACACCGCCCAGGTTTCCGGTGTGACCGTGATACCGATCCGATCCCAGCCCGGTCGACCCCAGTCACACCATTGCTGGTAGTCGTGTTCGATTTCCCGCCACAGCGGTGTGGGCCCGCCCTCGCGCACCGTCCAGGTTCCGTTGCCCGCTGGGGTGAGGTCAACTTCGCAGCACGACCCATCCGCGGCGGCGAGCCGGACCGCGGTGGGCCGTCGGGTCTGCTGATCGAAGGCGTACCGCTGCCGGAGCTGGGTGCTCGACATCACCGCTCTGAGGAATAGCATGGCGCCAGCGGGTTCGGCGGGTGTTGTGGTCGTGCGTTGTCGGGTCAGGGCGAACTCAGGCTGCCACGGGGTGGGTGGCCTCTCGTCGGGGTTGTCGGGCTGGCGTATGGCCATAAACGCGGCGAACCGCGCGGCGAACCGGCCTTCGAGCCGATCATCTTTTCTTTCGAGCAAGACCAGGTTGCCGCCGCCGTGTGGTTTGAAGTCGACCAGCAGCTGCCCACCGAGGGTGAGTTGCTCATACCACGACCAGGGAACCCGACGTACGGCGCAGGTGGCGATAATTCGATCATACGGGGCGTGCGCTGGCCACCCCTGCGCGCCGTCCCCGACCGCGAGATGGGGATGCCGACCAATACGGGCCAGCCTGCGGCGGGCGGTGCTGACCAGTTCCGGGTCGATGTCCACGGAAAAGATATGGTCATCGCCCAGACGATGGGCCAGCAGGGCGACGTTGTAACCGGTGCCGGTCCCGATCTCCAGAATCCGCTGGCCCTCGCGGATATCGAGGGTTTCGAGCATCCTTACCATGAGATCGGGTTTGGTCGAGGACGACCGGCCCACCACGTCGCCGTCTTTGGTGGGCGCGACAGCGGTAACCAACGTGGTGGTCGAGTAGATTAGCTCCAGATGCTCGGCGGTATTCAGGCGCGTGTGGGTGAACGCACCGTAGAACTCTTCCGGTGGTTGGTAGACCGTGGGAACCAAGACGTGCCGTGGGGTTTCGGCGATCGCGGCATGCCATGCCGGGCTTCTGAGATCCCCACTGGCGCGGAGCTGGTCGGCCAGGCGCACCGCGTAGGATCTCCAGTCGCTCATGACGACCCCCTCCCGTCCCGGGCGAGCAAGTCGGCCACCGCCTCGGTGAGAGGAACCCCGGTTTTCGCCTCCAGCCACCCGTACTGGCCACCAGCGGGGTTGGACTCCAGAAAGTAGTAACGGCCGTCGCGGTCGACGCTGAAATCCATCGACGCCAGCAACAGCCCGCTTTCGGTCATGAACTGGCGAATGCCATGCTCCACGGCGTCAGGCAGCTCGATGACCTCATGCCGCAGCGCACGATAGTCGGTCCGAAAGTCAATGCGTTGCGGCCTGGCTCAAGGGATAGATGGCCACCGGGAAGATCCGATCGCCCACGATGACCACGCGGACGTCCATAGTCTTGTCGACGTAGTGCTGGACTTGGTGGGCGGTCAATGCGACCTGACCCAGGTCGGTGAGATCCTCATCGGTGATCAGCCGGGTGTGCCCCACCAGGCAGCGGCCCGCCTCATCAGGCACGTGGCAGGAAAACAGCTTCCGGACCACGGCGGGGGAATTGTTCGCGAAGGCCCACACCTGGTGGGAACTGTTGGAGACCACCGTCACCGGGACATTGAGACCGCACCGCGCCGCGAGGACGAGTTCTCTCGGTTTAGGCAATGCCGCCACCCGGTGCGGGTGGTTGACATGCCGGGCTTCAAGGGAGCAGATCACCCCGTCAAATCCGGCCCGGGCTTCGCCAACACCACCTCGTCGGCAGTGGGGTCCAGTTCCCGGGAGACGATCAAGGCGGTCAGGGCGCTACCACCCTTCGGTCACGTCCTTGCCGTCGTCGTCCCAACCCCACTGCTCCGAACGACCCTCATCGCCATCTAGCTCGAGGATCGAGCACCACTGCTTGCCCTGCTCGGACGTGACCCACAACTCCCCGTCGGCGCTCAGCGCAACCTGCCGGACCGGGTCGTACCGGTACACCGGCACCTCAGCCGCGAGTGCCGGCCGCAGGCCCCTGAGCCCCCACGGCCGCAACGTCCGTCTCGGAAAGGCCTCCCCAGCCACGATCCACCTCCATCCGGGGGTGCTCACCCAACTGTAGGCGCAGAGCCGTGAACTCGACACTAGCGATGTTTCTGGGCGGCGGAATGTCGGTCCTGTCGAGTTCACGGACGCCCGCCGCCACGGCGCCCACTACGACGCTCAGTCGTCTTCGTCTGGGCGTCGTTCGACCTGGAGAACACCGGCAATCGCGCTGAGGGCGGCAGCAGCGTGGGTAGCGCCGATGCCCACCAGGTCCAACGCGATACAGACCAAGCTCGACGACGCGGTATCGGAGGCATTCTCAGGCAAGGGGGTGGTGGTCAGCGAGGTGATCGACCAGCCCCGGTCGGTGCAGAGGGCGAGCAGGTCCCGGAGCACTCCGCGGTGCCCCTCATAGATCACGATGAAGCTAGCCGCGACCCGGCCGGTCCCCGCCAGCCACCGGCTCAACGCCGGGTATCCGAGCACGATCACGAAGTGCAGCGCGGTGACCGCGCAGGCCAGCATCGTCAGCCCGGCGGCAGCGGCCATCCCGATCGCGGCGCTCTCCCACACCGCCGCCGCGGTGGTCAGCCCCCGGACCGTGCCCCGGCGGGTGATGATCAGCCCCGCGCCGAGGAACCCGATCCCGGACACGATCTGGGCGGCGACCCGGGACGGGTCGAGCTGCACCGTTTGCGGCGATAACACGTCAGCGAAGCCGTACTTGCTCACCAGCAGGAACAACGCCGCCGACGTGCCTACGATCGTCTGCGTCCGCAGCCCGGCGGATTTGCCCCGCAGCTCCCGCTCCATCCCCACCACCGAGGACAAGCCGAACGCCAGCAGCAGCGCACCGAGCTGCCGCCAGGCCTGCGCGTAACCGGCCGCGAGCACCGCGGCATGGGCGACCACCTGCTCCACAGTGCCACCGAGCTGTGCGCAATCAACCGTGGCGTGCCACGTTACTGTTAGCGATGCTTGGTCGCTCATCTTGTGATCACGCGACGGTTGAGGGGAAGGGGCGTCCTTGTCGGACTTCGTCCATCTGCATGTGCACACCGAGTACTCCATGCTCGACGGGGCAGCCAAGCTCAAGCCGCTGTTCGCTGAGGTGGCGGCCTTGGGCATGCCCGCGGTGGCCATGACCGACCACGGCAACCTCTACGGCGCCTTCGACTTCTTCACCCAGGCCAAGGCCACCGGGATCAAGCCGATCATCGGGATCGAGGCGTACGTCGCGCCGGCCTCGCGATACCACAAGAAGCCGGTGCTCTGGGGTGAGGCCCGCGACCGCGGCGACGACGTCTCCGGCGGCGGCGCCTACACCCACATGACCCTGCTGGCCGAGACCGCCGCCGGGTTGCGCAACCTGTTCCGGCTCTCCAGCCTCGCCAGCCTCGAGGGCTACTACTACAAGCCGCGGATGGACCGCGAACTGCTCGCCCAGCACGCTGGGGGGATCATCGCCACCACCGGCTGCCCGTCCGGAGAGGTGCAGACGCGCCTGCGGCTGGGGCAACCCGAGCAGGCACTGGCCGCAGCCGCCGACTACCGCGACCTGTTCGGGCCGGAGAACTTCTTCCTCGAACTCATGGACCACGGCCTGAACATCGAGCGCCGGGTCCGCGACGGGCTGCTGGAGATCGGGCGCAAACTCAACCTCGCGCCGCTGGCCACCAACGACAGCCACTACGTGCGCCAAAACGACGCAACGGCGCACGAGGCCTTGCTGTGCGTCCAGTCCGGGAAAACCCTCAACGACCCCGACCGTTTCAAGTTCGACGGGGATGGCTACTACCTCAAGCCGGCCGAAGAAATGCGGGCGCTGTGGGATGAGCAGGTCTCGCAGGCCTGTGACACCTCGTTGCTGATCGCCGAACGCATCGGCGGCTACGACGAGGTATTCTGCTACATCGACCGGATGCCCCGGTTCCCGGTGCCCGACGGGCAGACCCAGGAAAGCTGGCTGCGCAGCGAAGTCTGCGCCGGGCTGGCCCGCCGTTTCCCGGCCGGGGTTCCCGAGAAGTACCAACAGCGGGCCGACTACGAGCTCGACATCATCAATCAGATGGGTTTTCCCGCCTACTTCCTCGTCGTCGCTGACTTGGTGCGCTACGCCACGGACAACGGCATCCGCGTGGGTCCCGGTCGCGGGTCGGCCACTGGTTGCCTGTGCGCCTATGCCCTGGGTATCACCGAACTCGACCCGCTGGAGCACAAACTGCTCTTTGAGCGGTTCCTCAACCCCGAACGCGTCTCGATGCCCGATATCGACCTGGACTTCGACGAGCGTCGCCGCGGCGAGGTCATCCGCTACGTCACCGAGCGCTGGGGTGAGGAAAAGGTCGCCCAGATCGTCACCTACGGCACGATCAAGGCCAAGGCGGCGATCAAAGACGCGTCCCGCGTCCTGGGCTATCCCTTCGCCATGGGTGACCGCATCACCAAGGCGATGCCACCCGCGGTGATGGGCAAGGACATCCCACTGTCCGCCACCTCCGATACCACGCATCCCCGCTACTCCGAAACGACCGAACTTCGGACACTGCTGGAGACCGACCCCGACGTGGCCAAGATTTTCGACACGGCCCGGGGGCTGGAAGGCCTGATCCGCCAGGCTGGAGTGCACGCCGCCGGTGTCATTCTCTCCTCGGAACCGCTGCTCGACGTGGTCCCCATCTGGCGACGTGAAAACGACGGCGCGATCATCACTCAGTGGGATTTCCCCTCGTGTGAGTCCATCGGCCTGCTCAAGATGGACTTCCTGGGGCTGCGTAACCTCACCGTCCTGGACGACGCCATCGCCAACATTAAGGCCAACCGGGACATCACCGTCGAGCTCGACCGCCTGGAGCTCACCGATACGGCCACCTTCGACTTACTCGCCAGCGGTGAGACGCTGGGGGTGTTCCAGCTCGACGGCGGGCCGATGCGGTCGCTGCTCAAGGCGATGGCACCGACGAAGTTCGAGGACATCGCCGCGGTGCTCGCCCTGTACCGACCGGGACCGATGGCGGCGAACGCCCACATCGACTATGCCGACCGCAAAAACGGGCGCAAGCCGGTCACCCCGATCCACCCGGAACTGGCCGAGCCGCTGGCCGACATTCTTGATGAGACCTACGGGCTGATCGTCTACCAGGAGCAGGTCATGGCGATCGCGCAACGGGTCGCCGGCTACAGCCTCGGCAAGGCCGACCTGCTGCGCCGGGCGATGGGCAAAAAGAAGAAAGAGATCCTGGACAAGGAGTTCGTCGGGTTCTCCCAAGGAATGCGTGAACGCGGCTATTCCGACGGAGCGATCACCACGCTGTGGAACATCCTGTTGCCCTTCGCCGGGTATGCCTTCAACAAGTCACACACGGCCGGGTATGGAATCGTGTCCTACTGGACCGCCTACCTGAAGGCCAACTACCCGGCCGAGTACATGGCGGCGCTGCTCACCTCGGTGGGCGATGACAAAGACAAGATGGCCGTGTACCTGGCCGAGTGCCGCACGAAAGGCATCAAGGTCCTCCCGCCCGACGTCAACTCCTCCGAGCTGAACTTCACCCCGGTCGGCACCGACATCCGCTTCGGGCTCGGCGCGGTCCGCAACGTCGGTGCCAACGTCGTCCGCAGCATCCTCGCGACCCGCGCCGCCAAGGGCCACTACACCAGCTTCGTCGATTTCCTCCACAAAGCCGACATCGTGGTGTGCAACAAACGCACCGTCGACAGTTTAATCAAGGCCGGCGCGTTCGACTCGCTCGGTCACACCCGACGCGGTCTCGCCGAGTGCCACGAGACCGCCATTGATGTCGCGGTCAGCAGGAAACGGGAAGAAGCCCGCGGCCAGTTCGATCTCTTCGGTTTCTGCGACGCTGACTCCACCTCGGCTCAGCTCCCGTTCGGTTTCGACGTTGCGATATCCGCCGAGGAGTGGCCCACAAGACCCTTCTCACCTTCGAACGGGATATGCTGGGTTTGTACGTCTCCAGCCACCCGCTCGCCGGATCAGAGCAGATACTTCGGAAGGTGGCGGAGTGCCCGATCGCCGCACTGTACAGCGACGACTACGCCGACGGCTCGATGGTGGCCATCGCAGGGATGATCTCCACGCTGATCCGCAAGGTGACCAAAGACGGACGCAGCTGGGCGATGACCGTCCTCGAGGACCTGGAAGCCAGTATGGAGGTCCTGTTCTTCCCCAAGACCTACGAGGTGATCGGAGCGCAGCTCGCCGACGGCGCCGCGGTTGCCGTGAAGGGCAAGCTTGACCGGCGCGATGGCACCCCGCGCCTGGTCGGCATGGAACTGGTCCTGCTCAACCTCGAGGACAGCGCCCAGGAGAATCGCGTCGCTCCGGTCGTCCTCAGTGTTCCCACGGCCAAAGTCACCCCGGATCTCATCGCTGCGCTCAAGCACACCCTGCAAGCCCACCCCGGTCCCTGCCCGGTCCACATCAAGCTGCGCAGCTCGCGCGGCGAGTTGGTGCTGGCCATCAACGAGGACTACCGTGTGGAGCGCTCAGGGGCGTTCCTCGGCGACCTCAAGAGCCTGCTCGGAGCGGGCTGCCTAGCCTGAACGCGGAGGCCGTGCCCGGCCAGAACCGCAGCCCGCACCGCTAGCCACCGTGAGGATCTCGTGCCATAATCGAACACATGTTCGAGACACGCCCGTGTACCTTGCCTCCGCTGGGTTCTCACCGTGAGCTGTATCGTGCGCCCATGCCGCTGTCAGCTTGTGACGTAGCCGCCGCTCTCCGTGATCGGCTTCCCGGGCTGCCGACGAAGAAACTGCACAAGCTCCTCTACTACTGCCAGGGTCACCATCTGGCCACCTTCGGTGAGCCGCTGTTCAGCGAGACAATCTCCGCCTGGGACATGGGGCCCGTGGTGGGAGCCCTGTGGTACGCGGAGAAGCAGGGCAACATCTCGAAGGTTCATCGCGAGATGGACGAGGCTCAGCTGAACACTATCGGCTACGTGCTCAGCCGGTACGGTGCGTTGACCGGGCAGGATCTGGAGCACCTGACCCACAGCGAGGAGCCCTGGAAACTGGCCGACAGCGGACGTCGGCCCGGCGAGAGCGCCCGCATCAAGCCTGAGTGGATCAGGCAATACTTCAGGACCAGCGGTCGTGCGGGGAACGATGAGGATGACGCGTTGCTCGACTCGGCTGCTGTCACGCGGTGGTTGCAGGGCGCCGAGCAGCGACGCGAAGCTCCCGGCCGACCGCACAGTCGGGAGGAACTCGTGGCCAGGCTCGAAGAACTCGGAGTGAGGCTGAACCCGAGTGACTAGCCCCCGCCATGACTAGCCCCCGCCATGACTAGCAGAGTGCGTCCCTGGACGTTAGACAAATTCCCCGAGCGTTTTCGCGCCTGGCTAGAACTCGAGTCTCCCTCAGATAATCTGCGCCGTATTGTGGGGAACTGGGTTCTGACGCGCTACGACGACCCCTATCAAGGAGCCGAACGAGTGGAAGGCTTCCCGAATTTGTGGTTCGGTCAGATACCGAATTCGCGCGACGATTCTGGGCACGTTGTCACCTGTTCGTACTGGATCGAGGAGTCCAGCCGTACCGTGCGCTGTGACAACTTTGGCACGCTGAGTTTGCCGCTCTAAAGTCACAGCCACCCGACAGGTCCACGGCCGCCGCAGCGGTGCGGTAGCCAGGCGCGGGTGGTGGCCCAGCCGTGAACTCGACAGGGCCGAGGTTGGTGGGCCTGAAACGTCGGCCCTGTCGAGTTCACGGACAGCACCGTCCGGGTTCGGCGGGGCCAGCGGCGTGCCACCGCGGGCCGCGGGAACACCGGTCCCTAGGATCGTGTTGTGGGCAGCATGAGCAAGCGGATCAGAGACGTCATCATCATTGGCTCGGGTCCGGCTGGTTACACAGCCGCCCTCTACACCGCGCGCGCCCACCTGGAGCCGCTCGTGTTCGAGGGAAGCCAGTACGGCGGCGCCTTAATGACCACAACCGATGTGGAGAACTACCCGGGCTTCCGCGACGGGATCACGGGTCCGGATCTGATGGAGCAGTTCCGAACTCAAGCCGAGCGCTTCGGCACCGAACTGCAGCCCCAAGACGTCACATCGGTCGAGCTCGCCGGTGAGCACAAGCGGGTCACGGTCGAGGACACCACCCACCTGGCCCGGTCGGTGATCCTCGCGATGGGCGCCCAGCCCCGTTACCTGAATGTCCCCGGTGAGCAGAAACTGCTGGGCCACGGAGTCAGCTCGTGCGCCACCTGCGACGGTTTCTTCTTCCAGGACCAGGACATCGCCGTCATCGGCGGCGGGGACTCCGCGATGGAGGAGGCCACCTTCCTGACCCGGTTCGCGCGGTCGGTCACCGTGGTGCATCGACGCGACGAGTTCCGCGCCTCGAAGATCATGCTTGGGCGGGCCCGGAGCAATGAGAAGATCCGCTGGCGCACCGGGGTGACAGTCGAGGAGGTCCTCGGTGAGGGCGGTGTCGACGGCTTGCGCCTTTCCGACGGCTCCACCCTGGAGGTCAGCGGGATGTTCGTGGCGATCGGGCACGACCCGCGCAGTGAGCTGGTCCGCGATCAGGTGGACACCGATCCGGACGGCTACGTCCTGGTGCGTGCACCCACTACCGCCACCAGCGTGGACGGCGTGTTCGCCGCGGGCGATGTGGTGGACCGCACCTACCGGCAAGCCGTCACTGCCGCCGGCACCGGCTGCTCGGCCGCGATCGACGTCGAGCGCTGGCTCGCCGAGCACACCGAGGAGGCGCGGGCACAGCGAGCCCACGAGTTCGTCGGCGGCGGCTACGGCTCCAAATCCTGATCACCCCTAACACTCTGATCACCCAAGTCCCACACTCAGGAGATGAGATGGCAGACACGCCAACCGTGACTGTGACCGACGAATCGTTCGCCAAGGAGGTGCTCGGCAGCGACAAGCCGGTACTGGTGGATTTCTGGGCGACCTGGTGCGGCCCGTGCAAGCAAGTCGCGCCGGTCCTGGAAGAGATCGCTTCGGCGCACCCTGAAAAGATCACCGTCGCGAAGATGGACATCGACAAGAACACCCAGACTGCCCGGAAATACCAGATCATGTCCATCCCGACCATGATCCTGTTCTCGGACGGCGAGCCGGTGAAGAAAATCGTCGGCGCCAAGCCCAAGGCCGCGCTCCTGAAAGAGCTGGACGGCTACCTGGGCTGAGCGTCCCGCTGCGCCAAGTCGCGGTATTCGCCCGCAATCCGGGCGAATACCGCGCCAGCGTCGTCACCGAATACCGCGACGCCTTCGAGTTCCGCAAACCGGCGGTCGTAGGCCCCGACTTCCACTGGGTCGGTGATGAATGCGGTGCCCGATTCGGTGCCGACAATCACGGTGTGGGTGTCGTAGAGGTGAAAGGCATGCCGGGCGTGCATGGTCAGCGGCCGGTCCCACGGGATAACCCCGAGCCGGAGATTCCGGCGACGGGTGAGTTCGGCGAGGTGATCAAGCTGGGCTGCCATGATGGCGGGGCTGCCGATGTGCCAACGCAGCGCGCCTTCAGCGCGCAGCAGGGTGAAGGGCCGGTCGGTGTCGAGGATGGCTTGGCCTACGCGGCCGATCGATGGAGTGGCTGATCGGCTGCCGGTTTGCCCCGGCTGAGTCCCACGCGTGGGTCGAGGCCGGTAGCGGCCCGATCGGTGAGCCCGACCTGCCCGATCGGCCGTTCCACGTTACGGTCCGCGTCTGAACCCGCTCGTCTGGAGGTGAATGCGTGTCTGATACTGCCTTACTGGACGACGCAGTCGCCCACGCTGCCCGGGCCGTCTCCCGCGAGCACTACGTCAACCACCCCATCCTCTGCCGTGTCCCCCAAGCCACCGCCCAGAGCGCCATCGAACGCGCGACCTGCGGCGAGCCGGGATCCAGCCAGGCCAGACCGTCATGGAAATTGGTACCGGCACCGGCCTGACCGGGGCACTCCTCGCCGAGCTCGTCGGCCCCGACGGGCACGTCGTGTCGATCGACATCGACTCAGTCCTCACCCAGCGGGCCGCCACCCTGCACAGCGAACGCGGCGTCACCAACCTGGCGCTGCTCACTCGCGATGGGCACCTTGGTGCGGCCGAGCACGGCCCCTACGACGTCATCCTCAGCTGGGCCACCCCCACCCACGTCCCCCAGTCCTGGATCGGCCAGGCCAAACCCTGGGCGGTGATCTCCACACCGGTGTACGTCGCCGAAGTCGCCCGCTGCGTCGGCCACCTCCGCGCCGTCGTCACCGACGAGGGCGAACTCGATGAACCGCGGCTGGGCAAAGCCGGCTACGTCGACATGGGGGAGGAGATCAACACCAGCAGAACAGCGCTCCCTGGGCTGGCAGGACTTCCGCGCCTACTGCGCCGGCCGCGACGCTACCCACCCTCTCTCCAGCCTCACCGCCTACGGCACCGCTGGCTCCACCTGGGAATCGGGGATCGGGTTCTCTAGCGGCGAGGCCGCCGCCGCCCTCACCGCCGACGGTCAGTTCATCGCCGACCGGCCCGACTCCCCAGCCCTCACCACACTCCGCGACTACTTCGACGGCTGGGAGAAGGCCGGACGACCCGGCTTCGAAGCCCTCGAGCCCGTGCTGCGCCGTGTTGGCAGCGGATGGATTGTCCGGACAGTCCCGGTGGCAACGATGACCACAGCCTGACCCCCCGCCCGCACCAACCACCGAACAACCCGTCGGGTTCACCCGCGACCACGGGGGCATCCAAGCCCTGCACTGGCTGCGCGACACCGTCTACCGCGAGGACGACTGCACAACCTCGCCATCGGAAACATCACGTGACTGCGAAACGACCGTGGTGGTCGCGTCATGCGTAGGGACGAGGAATACCAGGGGAAGTAGCAACAATAGCAGACCTGCGGCGAGGAGGGCTGGCGCTCGTTCGCCCACGTGCCAGGCAAGTAAACCACCCACCATGCCGCCGATCGGGTATGTTCCCCAGGCAACCATTCGGTATGCCGCCTGTACTCGGCCGAGCAGCCTATCCGGTGCCAGCCGCTGGCGCGCGGTCACTGTGGCGACGTTCCACAGCACGACCGTCGCCCCGATTCCTAGGAAGGCCAGCGACGCGGCGAGCAGGTCCGGCGACGCGCCAAGCGCCAGGTAAGTCAGCGCACCGCCTATGACCGAGCAGACGAGAGCAGCGCGGAAGCCGACCTTGGCCAGGAACCAGGCGCTGAACAGAGCACCGGCGAGGCTGCCGACCGCGCCAATGCCTAAGACCAGGCCGTAAGTCCACAGTCCGCCACCAAGGGCGTAGCGGACCAGGAGGACCAGGGTGGCCTGCACTGCGCCGCCGGCGATGCCGAGCACTCCGACCGACACTGTGAGAATAGCGAGGGTCCGCTGCCGGACCAGCCAGCGCATTCCCTCCATCATCTCAGCTAGTACCCGGGAGCGTGTGGGGACGGCCCTGGGCCGGAAATCCCCGCCGATGCGACGCAGCAATAGCACCGAGGCGATGAAGGACACTCCGTCGGCCAGAAAGGGCAGAGCCGGAGAGACGGCGGCGGCTAGCCCGCCGAGTGGCTGTCCGGCGAACTGGTTCGCAGCGGTCTGGCCGCTGATGATCCGCGCGTTGCCCCGGTAGAGTTGGGCACCGCCGACCAGAGCGGGTGTTATGGCGATTGACGCGGTGTCGAAGAAGACCTCGCCTACGCCGAGAAGGAAGCCGGCGGCTGCCAGCAGTGCCACAGTGCACGTTCGTGTGAAGAGCATGACGCCAATTCCCGCTGTGCACACAGCGCGGATGAGGTCGACGACAATCATTACCTGGCGCCGGTCCCGAAAATCGACGAGGGTCCCGATGAGGGGAGCCGCTAGCCAGGGCAGCCGGTTCGCGGAGATGATGGCCGCAACGAGCAGATCGTTGCGGGTCAGCGCAGCGGCGACCAGCGGCAGGGCCGCTATCCTCAGCCCGTCCCCAAGGTTTGACACCGTCGAAGCGGTGAACAGAAACGTGAACGGGGAAACCCGTCGCGTCGGCACGATCGACTTCCTCCACCTGGGCCAATGTCGCTAAGTTGAGGCGCCTTTCGATGGCGGGTTCTGGAGCGTCTACAACTCGATTACCTCAGAATTTATTACCTCAGAATTTTCTTGGGTCTGGCTTTGTTTACGCCGAGCTAGCTGGCCTGCTAGCTGTTGCCAGTCTTGCGCATATTCCTGAGCTAGTTCAATAATGAGATCAATGCAGTGTTGCGGGAGTTGGCTGGCGATCTCGGGCCAGCTGGTCTCAACGTGGATATGCGCGTCGAGTGCTCTTAGGAAGGTGCGTCCAGCTTGGCTCGACCGTAGGGACGGATCACGCCGTAAGCTGTGCGCTCGAGCACGGCGGGGGTCCACGCCACCTTGCCGCCGAGCGTCATTGCCGACCTGCGCCAAGGGCAGCCGCGCAACCGGTTGTATGTTGTCTTCGTTGCTGACTGACGTGCGTCTGCGACAGCCCGAGGGTAACGGACCTTCGCCGCGGGTAAGGCGTGCGCGGACGTCTTTCACAGTCGACACCGATATTCCGGCTGCCCGCGCGACTTCACGTAGCGATTTTTCTGGTTGTTCGCGTAGCAGTTCGGCGGCGGATTCACGACCTGCGCTTGAGTCGCACAACCGAGTCCGTCCATCCCGGCCGACGCGTTCGGTCAACCGAGGAGCCTCCTCGGTTGACCGAACGCGTAGTCTAGCGATGGTCTTGTTATCTAGACCGACTTGGGCCGCTACCGAACGGTCTGACCACTGCGGCCAAGACTGGAGGATACGGAATGCGGCTGCTTTGCGCTCAGCAAGGGTGAGCGGCAACCCGTGCGTGATGTTGGATTGGATCACCAGAAGGTACGCCTCGTCGAGTCCGCCGCGGAAAAAGCGGACCTGAATCTCTTCAATCCCTTTCAGCTTGGCGGCGCAGACACGGTGCATGCCGTCGATCACGCTCATGGTTTCCCGGTGCACAAGAATTGGGGGCAGCGGCTCATCGATACGGCTGAGGAGCTGGACATGCTCGCGTACAACCCCGCCAACCCGAGCACCTTCTCGGGGTGGGGTGAGCGCGTCAAGGCGCACTGTGGCTGCTTCGGCGGCTAATAGCTCAGGGCCGATGAGGCCGCCGGGTCGCTGGCGTGCGTCCACCTCTTGCGTCTTAGCTTTTGGTAGCTGGCCGTTACTCCCCTGCTGGCCGGACTGCATGTCTTCTGCCCCTTCCAAGAACCACCGGACGGTACGATGTGTTCACGTAGCTGACCTAAGGTGCTGGGTAGCCCCGCGCGGCGGCGCGGAGCGGCGAGGCGTTCCCGCCGTGCCCCGCGCAGTCGGTCTCCGATGTTGCTGCACCTCATCATCTGGTACACCAAGGAATGGTTCACATAAATGGTTTGCGGGCAATACGCGAAAGTCCTGCGGGGCACACGCAAAAATCCTGCGTGTTTTCCGCAGGCGCTACGTGGTGCTCCAGATTTGAGTTGGACGCGGCGGATGGGGCTCTTGATGTACAGTCGACCACTGTGTGAGCTGGGGCGCGCTCCTCGTAGAGCGCTTTGCGCCCGAGGGCAGGAGGCAGCGGCGTGGACTCGGTAGGTAGCGCGGAGCGGCGGTCCATGTTACCCAAACTGGCAGCCTCGCGATGAGCGAGAGCGCGCTGAATAGGCGCACACCACGTACGTTCCAGACTGGGGGGCGTACGCCGCCTCTATCGAAGGTGTCGTCGTGGAGCCTGGACACCTCCCTATGGACGCGTTCAAAAAACAGTGTGAAGACTCTGCGCGGCGCTACGATGATAGCCCTCTGCCTCGTCGGCCTTGGGGTCTCTGTGGCGTCTCTGGTGATGCCATTTCCTCCCTGGGTCCCCCAACCAGACAAGATCAGTCTCGTTCTGTTTACCTCGTGCGGGTCTGCGTTCTTGCTAGGGGGACTACTCATTTCACTCTGGCGCCCCAAGAATAAAATCGGGGTGCTCATGATAGCAGCGAGCTTCGCCTGGTTTTCGGTGAACTTGTTTCGCGTCAACTCAAACCTTGCATTTACGGTTGCGGCGTTTAGCTATATCTTGTATTTGGCGATTATTGAACACATGTTTATTGTGTTCCCATATGGCTACATAAGGTCTGCCACGGACCGCACCTTAGTAATAGGGACTTATTGCTGGTGTCTTGGGCTCAATGCTTTGGGCATGCTAGTCTGGGACTCTTCCCACGACGACTGCTTTAATGGGGGTTGTCCGCGCAACCTTTTGGGGATTTATCGAGATCCTGCCTTAAATATGACAATTGGCCGCGTGTTGTGCGACGGTAGCTGTTTGCTCATGACTGGCACGCTTTTCTTGGTCGCGTTTCGGTGGCGACAGGCGACGGTGGCAACCCGGCGAATCATGACACCAGTGGCATTGGGTGCCATCCCGGTTGCCGCGGGCACGCTCATAGATCAAGGAATTCAATATGGGACCGCGTGGCCAAGTGACCTCTGGTCTCAGCCAGGCCAGTGGTTGCTGCTCGCTGTTCCCGCATCGGTTCTGCTAGGTTTGCTGCGGCTACGCTTGGGGCATGCGGCTTTGACTGAACTGGTGGTTCAGCTGAGCGCACTTTCCCAAGGGGAATCATTGGAACCGCTTCGTCAACTACTCAGAAAGACGCTGCACGATCCAACAGCCGATTTTGGGTATCGGTATTCGAAGAGCGCTCCGTTGCTCAACGCTGACGGTCACGTCATCGACCTGGTTATGGCGCGATCCAGGCAGGGGGTTCACGAGCTAGCAGACGCCGACGGAACAGTCTATGGCGTGTTGCTGTACGATCCGATCCTCGACGAGGACCCCAGGCTCGTGCGAGCAGTCGTCGAGGCAGTCAAGTTCACCGTACAGAACAAACGGTTGGAAGCTGAACGCCAAGCACGTTTGAAAGAAATACAGGCGTTAACGGTTCGGATGGTCACGGCCACGGACGCTGAACGGCGGCGCATTGAGCGTAACCTGCATGACGGTGGTCAGCAAACGCTGCTGGCGTTGGGATTTCTTCTCGCCCTGTGTCATAAAAAAGCCAGTGACGGTGATTTATCGACGCTTCTCGAGTTACTGAACAACGCCAGCAAAATGACCCGCAGTATGGTGGACGAGCTCCGAGACTTCTGTCGAGGTATGCATCCGACGATTCTGTCCGAAGCGGGCCTGGAAGCCGCTTTGGAGTCGCTCCGGCAACGAACCTCGCTTGACATGAGCCTCGATCTCTTATTGCCGGAACGGCTGCCAGCCTTGGCGGAGACCACGGCCTACTTCGTGGCTTCGGAAGCGCTTGCTAACGCGACAAAGCACGCGCACGCCAATGTCGTGACCATCCGTGCGTTGATGGAGGGTGCCGAGTTAGTTGTCGAGATCAAAGATGACGGTGTGGGTGGCGCAACCTTCCATGATGGGGGCGGCCTTCAGGGACTTGCCGATCGCGTCGCGGCAGTACACGGCCAATTCCAAGTGCACAGTCCGGAGGGTGACGGCACGCGAATGACGGTGAGGATTCCATGCGCATCATAGTTGCCGAAGATCATGTCTTCTTCCGTGAAGGATTGGTCAACGTTCTGACCGATTTCGGTCATGATGTCATAGCACAGTTCCCCGACACCGAGATGTTGGCGGAGCAGGTATGCGCCGACGTACCCGACCTTGTCATCCTCGATGTACGCATGCCACCGACTCACACCACCGAGGGGTTGAAAGCGGCCCAACAGATCCGTGCCAGCTTCCCCGAGATGGGCATCTTGGTCCTGTCTGCGCATGTAGAAACACAGTATCTAGGAAAGCTAATTGCCGACAGTCCCGGCTACATTGGGTATATACTCAAAGATCGAGTCGCAAACTTCGATGAATTCTTTCGCTTTACGAGAGACATCATAGAAGGCAAATCTGTCATTGATCAAACAGTGGTCAAGGACCTTCTGAATCGAGCGAATAACCGCGCCGCTTTGGCTCGTTTGACAGACCGGGAGAGGAAAGTCCTAGAGCTCATGGCCACTGGTCGCTCAAACAAGGCGATCGCGGGTCGTTTAAGCCTGAGTCGTAGATCAGTGGAGTCAGCCGTGAGCGATGTATTCAACAAATTGGATCTACCAGACCGAGAAGATGATCAGCGACGCGTACTTGCTGTGATCACCTACCTTCAGTCTTAGTGTTGGCACGATGCAGCCCGTTTTGTGTTTACTTGCCGCTCTCGGGTATGGGAGTGCCGGCTTCTGTGCTGGGGTCGGCGCGCGTAGAGGTGGCGTTGGACCGTTACTAGTGATAGTCCAGGTCGTCGCCGCGATAGCCGCCGCTGGTGCGGTGTTACTGTTCCCCGGGACTGGCCCATCGGATCAGGCGCTGGGCTGGGGCGCCCTCGCCGGGCTCGGCAGCGTGGTGGGCACTCTGGGGCTCTACAGCGGCTATGCGGTGGCTCCTCTCCGCGTGGCTGAGACCTGTTCGTCGGTCCTGTCCGCTGTCATCCCTGGGATCGTCGGGATTGCCTTGGGCGAGCAGTTGTCCCTATTTTCCAAGATCGGGCTGTGTGCCGCGATACCCGCGATTACCCTCGTGGTCTGGCAGCCTGACGCACCTGCGGGCCAGCGCAACTATGCTGGAGTCGGGTGCGGAATAGGCGCCGGAGTCGGCTTCGCCATGGTGTACATCGGCCTGGACTACGCTGGCACCGCCGCTGGTGCATGGCCCTTAGTCGCAAACAGCTCTGTCGCGCTGCTGCTGGTGGCGCCGCTGAGCCGTTACCTGCGCAAGTCTCCCGCAGACTGGCGCCTGGCCGGATTACCTGCGACCGCCGCTGGCGTAGCCGGTACTGCCGCTAACCTGCTGTTCCTTTTCGGCGCCGGCCACCGACAGCTCGCTATAGCCGTCGTACTCACGGCGCTTTACCCATCAGTCACCGTGATACTGGCCCGCATTTTCCTCGCTGAGCGGTGTAGCCGATCTCAAACCACTGGGCTAGTTATCGCTGTCGCCGCTATCGCCCTGACACTCACGAGGTGAGCGATGATCACTCCGGATACCGACCTACCTATCCCGCTGCTCGATTTCTCCCACTGGCGCCGTGGTAGTGCCGCGCAGCGCGCCGTGTTAGCCGATCAACTCGACGATGCCCTGTGCCGGTCAGGTTTCCTGTTGCTGACCGGCCATGGACTCAGCGACTTAGGCGAGCTGGTCCGCGCGGAAGCCCACCGATTTTTCACCCTCCCCTCGAAGATCAAAGCCCGATACGCCACGACGCTGGGTGGGCACGGATGGCTGCCACTGGGTGCGGAGGCCAACGCCTTCTATGGACACAGCCCCAGCTGCCCAGACCTGAAAGAAAGCCTGGCCTTCGGCCGTGAACTACCCACCGACACCCCGCACACCAATCAACCACGCCCCACGGCCAACGTCTGGCCCAGCGAGACACCCCAGCTACAGTCACTGTGCACCCGATACATCACGGCCTTATACCAGATCCACGCCGAACTCCTTGCGTGGTTCGCCACCGCCCTAGGCCTAGACCCCACCTGGTTCCACGAGCGTACCGACCGCGCTCCGCACGCCTTCAACATCAACCACTACCCGCCACTGCGGGACACCGGCCTCCCCGCCCCCGGACAGTTCCGGATCGGCGCACACACCGACTGGGGCACCCTCACCATTCTCGACCGTCAAGAAGGCCTCGGAGGGTTACAAATCCAGACACCCGAGGGCAACTGGATAGACGTCCCCGCTGCGCCCGGAGCCCTGACTATCAACATCGGTGATCTGATGGCCCGATGGACCGGGGACCGCTGGCGATCCACCCCCCATCGCGTCCTACCACCCCCCACCGACGCCCCCCACGAATACCTCATCTCACTGATCCTGTTCTGCAAACCCAACTCCGACACCGTCATCGCGCCACTACCGGGATCGATCGGCCACACCTACTATCCCCCCC
>Ga0213881_10000536_pt1 | contig 23683 bp, 28 predicted proteins | sample BarmaccoBMER_R08_FD_160104 | JGI IMG/M metagenome (GOLD analysis project Ga0213881, IMG submission 160104) | Barbacenia macrantha exposed rock microbial communities from rupestrian grasslands, the National Park of Serra do Cipo, Brazil - ER_R08 ... | reverse complement strand
CGGCTTCAACCGGGTACATGTTATGGATTCTAAAAAAAAACTTTCAGCCAGCAGAATTTCCCTTGAGCTAGCTAGTGGTTACTACTTTATCAGCAGATCGCATGTTAAGGGGCACGCAGCGTAAACGGAAGTATTCAGCGGATCTGCCTTGCCGTGTAGCCAGTTAAGCCAGCTGACTTCATGCGGATGAATGCCCTTAAAAGTAAGGATACCAGCACCAGCCAGCACTGCCATGACATTAAACCCGACAAGACTGCCTGCAACCAACAAAGCAGCGCTAATTGGCATAACGGATTCTAGAACAATTGCCGACAGAGCACCGACTGTAGCCATCAAAACTACTAAAGGAAAACCTACTACCAGTAAGCAAACTGCCAGTGTGAAAGTCCAGATCAAAAAGCTTTTGACTGTGAACCAAGAATGCATTTTCCCAAGACTTGAGCTTTGAGCTAAAGCCATATCTCTTCCTCCTAAAATGGGGTGAAAAAATTCAATTGAAAAAAATTCCGTCGATTAGTTGAAGCTAATCTGTCGTATTAGAAATCAGTATAAGAACTCAAACTAAAAGATGATTAGGTTTTCAATAAAACTTTACATCCAAACGTTCAAGTTAATGAGTATCGAACCACACTCTATCCGACAACATTTCGTAACTTATCAGAGGTCTAACATCAGAAGTCTTTAATAGTCTAACTTTTTGCAGATACTGTATTTCAATCCGGGCAGCTAATCTAGATAAACAAAGATCTAACTTGGCCAGTTGTGCAACATTTCTTATAACTTCAAGCATTGTTTCTCATAATTAAGCAACTTAATCAAGCGTTAGACCATTTAGGTTGCAATCCCCATTATTTAAAATTCACCCAGTCAAGCTGATAGTCAGTACAGTGTCTTGGGAAAACTAGAGATGAAATAGTTCCAACAAATGACTTTGCCCAGTTGTGGCTTGTCTGTTGGCATCTAGAAAAGAAGTCCCCAGGAGTTACAGGTACATGACACAACAGCAGCGTCCACCGATTTTCCCTCCCTCTGAACGCCGTCTGCCCCCAATGCCGCCACCAAGACCGATTCCTGGAAATGATCTCTCGCTTGAAGGTACGCTTCCCCAAAACCTGACCGCCAAGATGCCCGATGCTTCTGTTTTGCCATCGATTGACCTTGACGTTGACTCTGCGACGGTCTCACCACTCCCTGCCTCTTCTAACTATCGCCCACCTTCTAAACCCCGTCTGGAGACAAGCAATACTTTACCCACTTTGAAGCAACTCGTATACGAAGCTTATGACAAGGGGATCTCCGATCTTCATTTAGGTGTTGGTGAAGTCCCCCGTTTTCGCGAACGCGGTCAAATTATCGTTACAGATTATCCAGAAATCGACATAAATACGTTTTTCGGCTGGCTGCAGGAGATTCTCACAGAACAGCAAATTGAGCGATTTAGACAAGAGCTGGAATTTGATGGAGCTACCCAGTATGACGGATTAGCAAGAGTCAGGATTAACCTCTTTGTTGCTCTTACTGGACCTGCTATGGTGCTGCGGTTAATTCCACTAAAAATTCTCACGATGGCACAACTCAACTTGCCATCAGTGTTTGCAGATTTATGTCACTACCATAAAGGCTTGATTTTGGTGACAGGACCAACTGGTTCTGGTAAGTCCACAACAATGGCAGCAATGGTGGAATACATTAATAGAGAGATGCCTAAGCATATTATCTCAATCGAGGACCCGATTGAATTTGTCTATCAAAGTCGCAAGTCGTTGGTTAAGCAGCGGGAAGTCGGTATTCACACATTGCAGTTTGATGCTGCACTAAAGGCATCACTCCGGGAGGACCCTGATGTCATTCTCATCGGGGAGATGCGTGATCGCGATACGGTAAATACTGCTCTCAAGGCATCTCAGACGGGTCACTTAGTCTTTGGTACCCTGCATACCAATAGTGCTGTCAAAACCATAGAACGGATTCTTAATCTTTATCAACCAGAGGAGCAAGGACCTATGCGAATTCAGGTTGCTGAATCTCTCATTGCTGTGATTGCTCAAAGTCTTGTCCGAACCATAGACGGTAAGCGGGCTGCAGTTCATGAAATCATGATTAATTCCGACGCCGTCAAGGACTATATTATTCGTAACGAAGTTGATGAGGTGGAGGCCATTATTCCCCGTTGCAACTTTGAGGGTATGTGTACAATGAATCAATCTCTTTACAAACTTTATGAAGAAGGACGAATCACTGAAGAAACAGCGCTAGAGACATCACCTAAACCGAATGAAATGGCTCAGCTTTTACGAGGTCGGGGCTGATGAAACAATTCGTAATTTGCAATTTTCGAGGTACAATCCCAAGTTGGTTCTTCCCAAACTATTCAAAGGCATTGCCCTGTTTACACCTAGTGGAGATTTAATCTACTGCATTGACTCTAGTAAGCGGGACCGTTGGCATTTAGAATTGTGTGTCGGTTTACAGGAAATACTGGGCTTACCAGAGCCGCCGCATTTTTTGGTGCCTTGCTACACTGCTACCCTCGATCGCTATCTGGATCGACGCACTCAAAAAGTGCGGACACTTGCCGAAGCATACCCGCTAGTGTTGCGACATCAGGCATTGCTCAATACGGTTTTTGAAACGGGAGATCTAGTCTGGCAAGCATCTCCCTGGTTAGAGGGAGTATGTGACCCTATGGTGCTAGCTACCTACCGCTCCTCATTCCCTCAGCTTTGGGAGGATCGCAATCTTATCATCCGCTTTGAGCACTCTGAACCGATGAGCAGCTCTCAGCAATCCGTCGTGTTTCCACTTTTAGAACAGCCAAAGATGCAGGGCTACGTCTTCCGTCTATTTGTTGCAGGTCATAGCATTGCTACTGAGCGCATCCTGCAAAATCTCCACCAACTGTTAGAACAATCTCTCCTTTACCCTTACACACTGAAAGTTATCGATGTTTTTAAGCATCCTGAGCAAGCAGAGGCAAATCAAGTTTCCGCTACCCCCGCATTAGTCAGGGTATGGCCTCAACCGATTCGACGTTTGGTTGGCAATTTAGACAATGCAGAAAAGATTTTGGCGATGTTAAGCTCTTCTTCAACAGACTTGAAACCATAAGACATCATCTCTATCCCTACCCCCTATAACGGACGTCAAGGCATAGCCGACTTTTCCCCCTATACCCCGTCCTGGTTACTGTATCAGATGTAGTTGATGATTTTCCCCTTTAGATCCAACAATGTAAAGGATGAGTCTAATAAGATGGCAGCTTAACTTTTCTGCTCGAAACGCTAAAACTAACTTTTGACTAGGTGTAATTGCATGTCCCTAGATTGGCAGATTCAGCATCGATGGGGTAGTCACAATCACAAGCTGACACCTTTCCTGGCAATATCGTTACTCTTGCATGGAGCTGTGTTTTTAGGTTTAGCAATCTACTGGCATGGGAGAAGTGTAAATCATTTACTTCAGTCCAAGCCAAATACACCACTCCCAGTTAAATTTATTGACTTGCCACCAGAGAAAGCAGCAGTAAAGCCATCACCAAATGCAAAATATTCAGCCTCTAGAAACTCCAGAGCTGGAGGTCCATTTCGTCGTGACCTACCAGCCATGATAGGTAGACTTGGAACGAGTAGATCTATTCCCAAGTCTTCTAGTCCGCCTAGTCGAGTCCAGGCAAAATCATCAATCCCACATCCTCCCCAGCCTGAAAAGCTGCTGCCTTCTCAGCCAACACCTGTGAAGGTTTCTCCGCCACAAGCAGCTGATTCCGTAGCTTCACTTAAGCCCAGACGACAAACAAGCAAACAAGCGTCGCCACCTGCTAGCCCAATAGCGAGGAGTACAGAACAACCATTACCACCTGCTAGCCCAATAGCGAGGAGTATAGAAAAACCGCCAACTTCCGAACCAGTGATGCGTCACCCAGATGCCAATCCGCTGCCTTCACCTAAACCCACACAACCTAGTGAGCGTCTGGTACCACGCTCGCCAACCAATCCTGTTGTTAAACATACACAATACCTGCCAAATACTAGTCGCCTAGCGTTCAATCGTCGCTCGGACAGTAGTAATACCTCTGTGCCCCCAACAGAACACATACAGAATCGCGATCGCTCTTCACTGCCACAACAAAGCCGTTCTGTCACGGAAGGTGAACAACATTCACAAACATCCAATCGTTTAGCGTTCAATCGCCCTTCAATCAGTGGGGCCCCTACAACTACAAGTCAACTGTCACAGAAATCTCATAACCAACTACCGTCATGGCAGCAGGCTAGTAGTCTAGGTGGAACTGTCTCCCTGCCTAGCCACAATTTTAGGGGCGGCGGAGATAATCTTTCCAATGCTAATCGCCTAGCGTTTAATTCTGCCGGAGTAGATACTCGCCAAGATGACCTTGGCCCCTATTTACAAGCGCTAAAGCAACGAGTGGCACAGCAATGGCGGCATGAAAATCCTGGGTCCTCTAAACATACCGTCATTTTTTTCGCCGTCAACCGCAATGGTCAGATTACTCCTCCGCGTCTCGTCCGGACTTCTGGTTCTGCTAAAATCGACCAAGCAGCCCTGGAAGCGGTGGAGCACGCAGCTCCTTTCGCTCCTTTACCTGAGAGTTTTCGAGAGGCTCAGCTATCAATCGAATTTACTTTTAACATTTTTGATATTGATCTCAGTCAACCCTAATATTTTTAGGGCGATACCGAAAAATAGAAGTTTTTTTAAGGGTAAAATATATTTATAATTAGTTAGGCAACTATATAAAATCTTAATCCAACACCTAAAAAAACTGACAAAGTACCTTTCTAAGCTTACATTAAACTAAAGCTGTATGTAAGGTGCCCACCCCTTGCATAATGAAAGCGTAGAGTCTGAGCATTTGTCGCTTAAGACTCCGGTGATTTTACGGTTGCGCTGTATTGTGTATCTCAGTAACTTGACAGGGAACCAGAAAAAAGGATATTTGTTAAGCTCTCTCAGCCTTGAAGAAGCTTTTGCAATTCCCCAACAACAGATAACAAGTTTTATGGAAATGGATAGACCACCCGCCTTAAACCCTGACCCAAATCTTTCAGCGTTTAGTAGCGTGAGTACTCAGTTCTTGCAACATTTCAAGCTGATTGTAGCCACCACGCCTAAGTTACGAGAAGAGGTTTATAGGATCCGTTACAAGGTTTACTGTCAGGAGCTGAAATATGAGTCAGAAGAAAAATTTCCGAATGGGATGGAGCAAGACATTTACGATCAGCGCTCTATTCATTGCTTGTTGAAGCATCGGCATAGTGGACTTTACGCGGGCTGTGTTCGCCTCATACTTGCTGAGCCACACTCCTCTACATTAAATCTCCCTATAGAGAAAATCTACGGTTGTAGTTTGAGATCCTACAACTTATCCGATTCTGCTGCTATGGGTGAGGTTTCACGATTGGCAGTGGTCTCTGAGTTTCGCAAGCGTCAGGAAGAAGGACAGACTATGTCTATCATGTCTACCCCAGGAATTAATTTTACAGAGGATGAGAGACGCTGCTTTCCGCTTATTGCCTTAGGGCTCTATTTATCAGCCACTAGTGTTGCTTTGGAAGTTGGGCTCAACAATGTGTTTACCCTGATGGAGCCACGCTTAGCACGCCACCTTAGGCGCTTTGGTATAAAGTTTGTGCAAGTTGGCGATCTATTCGAGTTTCGTGGTCAACGTGGGCTTTTTCAGATTTCGCGCTCAGCAGTTCTAAGTAGTATAAACCCCAGTACACAAGAACTATTCCAAACTCTCAGCTCCGATGTTAATAAGTCTTTGACCCACTTCATCCCCCATCTCATTCACCGCCGAGCTGCTTAGACATGGTCCTTCGCAAATTTAACTGTTGCTAGCTTCAACTAATGTCTGCTAGGAAAAAGTACAAGCTTTTCAAAGCAGCAAAAGTGCTGCGCCAAAACTAAGCCCTTTAGATTTAACTTCATACCAACTAACTCTCTAAATCTGCAACAAACTTTTCTTATTCTGTCCGTTCTTGAGGTTTCGTAATTAATCTCAGGAAATTTGCAATCAGCGTCCTTTTATAATATCCCTTTATTCCTATTAAAAAATCTCGCTAGAAATGCTGTTGACAATGCCTACTCTCTACTAGACGGCAACTATATATAGATAGTGTCGTTAGCCCATACAAAATGACTCTACCACTAGATAGAAACCTCTAAATTATTTGTCAAAAGAAGCAGAGTAAGGCATCTCAATAGAAATCAAAGCATTCTCAGGTAAATAACTGCTAAACCGTCCACTATCAGCCATCACCAAAATTAGCCGCAGTGGGGAGTCAAATGAGATTTGCAAATCTGCCCACGGTACTGCTATCTCTAGGCAACGGTCAAAAGCTACAAGAGCATGACTAACGCGGGGACACCATTGGAAATTCTCGTTAGCCTCCTGAAAAAGGACTGAACGAGCCAGCAAGTTAAGTGCCAGATGGTGGTGAAACAGGTAGTTAACTGGTGGAGCATTTGGCACGTTCTCTAGGGGAACTGGACTGTTATACCTGCTTTGATCGGGATAGAACCACAGCAAATGTAGCTGACCTGGGTAGTCCCGACCTGGTTGAACACCGACTTTGAAATCCAATCTTAGATAGAAGTTCTGACGATTCATCCCATACCAAAGACGCTGGATAGCGCTGCTTTGATGCATTGTTCCCCGCGCTCCGCCAACTTCCAATCGACCAGCCTGTTCCCACTCTTGTTCATTGCCCTGCCCATTAATGACTGGATGAATGAATGCTCTTATTCGATAGTCAGTTCGAGTGGTATTAGTTTCTACTGGCTGGCGTAGGTAGGGAGGCACTGGCTCATTCAACGCCTGGTAAAGCTCGCACAGGTGTTCCCGGAACAACAAATCAAAGACGTCATCCTGGTTAGAAGAGTGGCCTTCACCAAACCACCAGAACCAGTCTGAGCCCTCTGCTGCATATAGAGCTTCCCAGGCTGCTGGATTGTTTTCTTCTGTTGCCTCTGGATGCTTAGCCAATACAGCCCTAGCCTCGGCTAGCAAATCCCACGCACGATTCTTGACTGGATCGCCAATCCAGGTAGTGAAACTGCCATCTACCCAAGAACCACTATGCAGTTCGTTAGCAGGGATTGTTGTTGTAGCAGGAAATTTCGCTAGGTATTCAGAGACAGTGACAAGTTGTAGTTCGGTGTGATCGCTGAACATCTGATAGAGGTTTTCCAGGAAGGGTTTGCCGTCCTGTTGATAGAATTCCCAGCAATTTTCGCCATCGAGAGCAATATTAACCAGCCAAGGTTGTTCCAAAGCTGTACTGCCGCTTGTTTGCCTTTGTTTGAGCTGATAGGCGATCGCTTCTAAATTCCTCACCAAATCTTCTGCTGCATGTTTTGGCTCCATTGAGGCATAGGTAAAGCCAATCAAGTCTGATAGACGGTGATCTCGAAATACGATTGCCAAATCACCCGCTGTAGTCGTGAGTCGATACGGTTGATAGAGTAACTCTGGTTCTAAAACATTTCCATTCCCGCCCCGGTGGAAAAAGTGCTTGAGCGTCCAACCTAATACGGCTTCATCTGAGCAAATCCATTGAAATCCTTGCTTAACAATGTCAGGCAAAATTTGAGGACTGACTGATTGTTCTGAAGGCCACAAACCCAGTGGTTCCCGTCCAAATCGGTCTCGATACAAATCCCAAGAGAGGCGTAGGTGCCGGGGAATATCCTCAGCCCACTGGAACCTACGCATTGGCAGAGTCATGTTCGGTACCGCTACCTGACTAGCATTGGTATCAGCTAGCAGGGGCAAGATGGGGTGAGTGTATGGGGTAGTCGTAACCTCTAGCTGTCCAGCCTCCTGCATTTGCCGATGCTGTGGGATGATTCGGCTGAGGATCTGTCGCTGTTTTGAGTAAATTCGTTGGCGATCGCTTAAGGTAAAGTCTCGCCCCTGCTGCAACCAGGCAGCAATCTCTGGATCGTCCCAAAACAAAGGGTCAATCCAAGCCAAGTTGTGCCATGCGAGCAAATCGCTATAATCTTGCAACTGCCAATTTTCTAAGCACCACGCCTGCCCTTTTTCCTGTCGTTGCTGGTACAGCTGAGCGTAGCGGGGATGGGGAGCAATCAAAGTTGAGTAGTTAGCATCAAAAAAATGTTCTATGATGTATTGCCGTTGTTCCCCATCTAACTGTTCGGTTGATGTTAGACTCACTGCCAAATATGGGTCGAGAGCAGTACCAGCAATATAATCTTCTAGTTGTAGAATCAGTGACGGCACCAAGTTCACTGTTTGATGCAGCTTAGGGTAACGCTCTAGCAGTAATACGAGATCCAAGTAATCCTTTGCACCATGTAGCCGCACCCAAGGCAGGTGATAGTGCCTAAAGGCGGGTTGAGCTACATCTTGATGACTTTTGTATAGGGGCTGGTGCTGGTGCCAGATGAAGGCGACGTAGAGAGGATGAGGCATGGGGAGATGGGAGGAAGGGGGGCAGAGGAGCAGAGGAGCAGAGGGGAAATAAAAACAATATTCCATTACTTGTACTCAGGCAGAAGTTTCTGGGAATAGTTGATTTGAGACTCTACCCTCTAAGCCAGAATGAAAGCTAGTGTCTTACAGAAACCTCCCTCGGTAAATCTGAGAACAAAGTACGCATTCTTCTTGCCCCCCTGCTCCTCTGCCCCTCTGCTCCCCCTGCTCTAGCAGATTACATTACTTGCTCGACTTCCGCAATTTCGGGAATCATTTCACGCAATCGACGTTCTATGCCCATTCTTAGTGTCATTGTTGAGCTGGGGCAACTGCCACAAGCTCCCTGAAGCCGCAACTTCACGACTGGACCATCCAGTTCTACTAGTTCTACATTACCCCCATCAGACATGAGATAGGGGCGCATTTCATCCAAAACTGTTTCTACGTTGTCAATTGTGAGTTCCATTGTTTGATACCCCGTTTATCTTACAAAGATCATATGTTCGATGATGATTACATCGATCTTATCGCGACGAAAGGTGCAGTACTCTGGCAGCTTAAACCTATACCGCTGCTGGTTCTAGCAGTCTCACATTGGAGAAGTTGAACTCAGTTGTCGTTTTTTCCCCACCCTTATCAGATTTAACGACTTGCTTGGTCATCACATAGTAGTTGCCAACCTGCTCGTAAGTGTCCTCAAAATTGAGAACATTCGTGACTTCGTTAGTCTGCGGATTGCGGAAGACAGCATCATATCGCGTAGCTACATAGCCTTTGCCTGTGTCTAAGCTGTCGTAAGTATCGATGACAAAAGCCATCCGACCCATAACCCGACTAACTTGGCAAATCTCAGTTCCCCGAATTTTGTAATTGGAACCCATGGAGTCACCCTTAACCAAGATCTCCACTGCACCAGTTCCGTCTTGCTTGCCCAAGCTAAACTCGTTCTTCCCATGAGCCTGCTCAAACTCTGAGCGCTTGCGGTGAGTTACCACATCACGAAGTTGGGTGTAGACGCTCTCTTGTACCTGTTCATCGGCAATCCCGTTAACTTCCACACTCAAGTCGCGGTTGATGCGAACTTTGCCAGTGTAGATTTCATTTCCCTGCTTGATTTGAACATCTGCACTGTAGCCAGGAAAATTTTGATCCCAAGTGTAACGGTTTTCGTAAGCAATCTGGAATAATTCTTTGGCACTTCGTTGCTCTGTCATGAAGCCCTTACTTGACTGTAACTTCTCTTCTAGTTTGACATAATCCCCGTCTAGAGCGAAGTGCGAACGAGGATACTGAGCTGCTTAGGTAAAAAGTTGACAGTACCTGTGAGCGATTGAGCCCTTTTCAGTCCAAATCAAACTTCATCTGGGTTAATCCCCATTGCTCGCAGTCGTTCTGCTAAACGATCGGCTCGCTGGCGTTCAGCGTTTGCTCTCTGTTTTTCCTGCTCAGCTCGTTCAGCTCCAGTTGGGATGATTTGCTCAGACTGGTCGCACCAGCGGAGCCACAACCCTGTTTGCTCTTCAAATGTACCTTCCCACAGCCTTAACCCCAAACCAACTGTCTCTAGCCATAGCGGTGGTGGCAGCTTAACATAGCGCCCTGCTACCAGTACCCAGACTCGCAGCAACTCCCCATCCATTTGCTCTGCTTCCTGAATCTGCTTTAGTGGATCAAACACTGCATAGAACGTTACGCCAATTTGCGCGTACAGTTCCTTCTTGCCTCCCAATTCATCGCCCTTGCGGTTAGAGACAATCTCAATGCAGACCTCTGGCACTTTGCCAAACTCCCAGACGAAGTAAGAGCGATGCTGCTTCTGGCTCCAGTCCTGCGGTATCTGCACTCGCAGACTCAGAAAGGCATCGGGGACAATCGGATCTTGCTTCAGGGCATAGAAGAGACCAACGTTCGCTGCTGCCACAAAGGGCACTTGAGGTGACCAAGAGCTGTAGAGGGGTTCGACTAAGAGGCGCTGCTGTTTTTCAGACTGGAAGTTATCCACTGGGATGTCATCCTCAGTGACAATATGGCTAATGTCAGGAATGGCAAGTTTGTCAGAGTCTATGAGTGGCTGGGGCATAGCAGGTTGACGGCAGAGGTTTATCTCTCATAGTAATGTCACTAGAAAAGGCAGCTCAAAGCTCAAACATGGTATCGCCTGGTGGTGTTGAAACCATTACTGGTTGTTGATACAGTGGCACTGTAAATGTGACAGTTGAGCCTAGTCCTTCACCCATGCTGTAAAAATTTACTGTTCCCCCCATTGCTTCTACTAACTTCTGGGAGATTGTCAGCCCCAAGCCAGTGCCGCCATACTGACGGGTGCGGGAACCATCCACTTGACTGAATGATTGAAATAGTCTGTCTTGTTTGTCCAGCGAAACGCCAATCCCTGTGTCCGCTACGCGCACTTTCACTAAACCAGGGAGTTCCTGATTCTGAAATATGACCTTTTTGGAAATAACATCAGCACTAATGGTAATGCCGCCTTCGTGAGTAAATTTGACAGCATTGCTAACCAAATTCAACATCACTTGCAGCAGCCGCTGGTAGTTGCCACGAACAATAATTTCATCAGAGATGGCAGGCAGTTGAATCTGCAAACTCAAGTTTTTCTGCTCGGCTTGGGGACTGGTAAAGTCGTTGACATCATTGAATAATTCATCCAGCTTAACGGGCCCTAATTCTAGCTCTAGCTTACCAGCCTCAATTTTGGCAATGTCCAAGATGTCATTAATAATGTTAAGGAGATGAAGGGCAGAGCGGTAGGCTTCCTGAATAAATTCCATCTGCTCTTCTGGATCGTCAGCCATGCCTTCTAAGATTAGCTTGAGGAAGCCTATCATCCCATTTAGTGGTGTTCGGATTTCATGGGAGGTATTTGCCAAAAACTCGCTTTTGAGGCGGGAAGCTTCCTCGGCTTGTTGACGAGCCTTCTCTAGCTCTTCATAAAGTGTGGCATGAGCGATCGCTGTGCCAACTTGCTCTGCCAACTCCCGCACCAGTTCAATCTCAGCCGTTGTCCATTTACGCGGGTAGTCGCACTGATGCAGGCTGATTAAACCATTGGGACGGTCTTGATAACAAGTGGCAACCATCAGTACCGACTGCTGCTGAAAGTCAGGCGGCTGCGTTTGGTCAACAACAATCGGCTCTAGAGTCTTTAAGGCTTGACACAGGGATGGCTGGTGAGCAATAGCAAACTCTACCCCTAGCATCGAGCGCCACTGGGGGCAAATGTACTCTGCTACTACTGTAATTTTTGCCCAGTCTGGTTTGTAGGGATAAATCACACAACGGCTCACTCCCAAAGCCTCTCCCAAACTGTCAACAGTTTGTTTCCAAATGGTATCAAGAGCCAAGGTCCGCCGAATATTCCGAGCAATTTGAGTCAATAGTTTTTTAGATTGAGCCATACTTAGAGCTACGGACTGCACAGCAGATTCAGCTTCTGCACTAGCTATTGTGTCCATTGCCCTCAGTCGTCGTCCCATTCCCAGCACTGTAGTTGCGCTACTCTGTGATAGCAAGATTGGGCTAATAACTAGCTCAAACCAAAAGAACCGCTGCCCGTCACTGAATAAGCAACAAAATCTCTCTGGCACTAAGCTAGCCAGAACCTGCCGAATCCGCTCTAGATAAGGGGCAGTTTCAACTGGACCAAATTCCTCCAAAGATAGACTACCTGAAGCTCTCCCGTAGTCTACTCCTCGGAATTCAGCTTCCTGCCAATAGAATGAGAGATAATGACCTGTTGCCTCCTGAACAAAGACCAGCTGTGCTCCTAGCTCTGACAGCGCTAGCGCTTCTGTAGTATGTGTAACTAAATGCGAGGCTTCAGAAAGCGGCAGTGGAGAATCAGCAGGAATCATGTTAGATAAACATGCAGACAGCAGGCTGTAGTTTTGTTGCTATGAGTCTGGCATAAAATTTAAAAATTTGGTCTCTCCCGATCAATAACAATCAATCATTCCATTCACCCCTTGGTGGGACTGGGGTTCGCACGAAAGTACGGCTCAGATCATCATCCCTTTGCGTTTCACCGCGGAGCCACTGACGAATTGCTGCTTCAATCACCTTACTAGGCTCGTTGGTTAAGTGCTGTATTTGGTCTAACAGCTCAGAATCTAGGTGGATGGAAATTTCCACCTTATCTTCTGAGTGAACCGAATCAGTGACATTTTCTCTCATAGGCCGAACATTATGTAATTACAAACTGTCTGCTGTCGAGTATAAGAAAGCATTAAAATGCATTAAGTAGCAAAAGACCCAACCTTGGTTGCCGCCTTAGTATATAAAGAAATATGACTGACGTTCCTGTCTCTCGCATTCGCAATTTCTCTATTATTGCACATATCGATCACGGAAAATCTACCCTCGCGGATCGTCTCCTACAGACTACAGGGACTGTAGAACAGCGCCAGATGAAGGAGCAGTTTCTTGACAACATGGATTTGGAACGTGAACGCGGCATTACGATCAAGTTGCAAGCGGCGCGGATGAACTATCAGGCTAAGGACGGTCAGACATACGTCTTGAACCTGATTGACACGCCAGGACATGTCGATTTTTCCTATGAGGTGTCGCGTTCGCTAGCGGCTTGTGAAGGGGCGCTGTTGGTCGTAGATGCTTCTCAAGGGGTAGAGGCACAAACACTGGCGAACGTCTACCTAGCGTTGGATCACGATTTAGAAATTATCCCTGTTCTGAACAAAATTGATCTACCCGGAGCAGAGCCAGAGCGAGTCATTGGGGAGATTGAAGAAATCATTGGCCTAGATTGCAGCGGTGCCATCTTAGCTTCAGCGAAAGAGGGGATTGGCATCGACGAGATTTTAGAGGCAATTGTCCAACGGGTGCCTCCGCCTCAAGATACAGTGGGCGATCCTCTGCGAGCGCTAATTTTTGACAGCTACTACGACAGCTACCGGGGAGTGATTGTCTATTTCCGGGTGATGGATGGCACTCTGAAAAAAGGCGATCGCATCCGGTTGATGGCTTCTGGCAAAGAATATGAAATCGACGAATTAGGTGTCCTATCTCCTACCCAGAAGCAGGTTGAGGAACTTCATGCCGGAGAAGTCGGCTATCTGGCAGCGGCGATTAAAGCCGTAGCCGATGCCAGAGTTGGGGATACGATTACATTGGCTGCAGCTCAAGCATCAACCCCCTTACCAGGCTACACTGAAGCTAATCCCATGGTATTTTGCGGTTTGTTTCCCACTGATGCCGATCAGTTTGAAGACTTGCGGGATGCCTTAGAAAAGCTGAAGCTTAACGATGCAGCGTTGCACTACGAACCAGAAACGTCAAGTGCTATGGGATTTGGCTTTCGCTGCGGGTTTTTAGGATTGCTGCATATGGAAATTGTGCAGGAACGCCTAGAGCGAGAATATAACTTAGATTTGATTATTACAGCCCCATCAGTGGTTTATCGGGTGACAACTATTAAGGGGGAGGAGCTGTATATTGATAACCCCAGTACTTTACCGCCACCAAACGAACGGGAAAAAATTGAAGAGCCTTATGTCCAAGTGGACATGATTACCCCGGAATCCTACGTTGGCACCTTGATGGAGTTGTGCCAAAACCGACGCGGTGTCTTTAAGGACATGAAGTATCTCACTCAAGGACGGACAACACTCAGCTACGAGCTACCGTTGGCGGAAGTTGTCACCGACTTCTTCGATCAGATGAAGTCTCGATCTCGTGGCTATGCCAGCATGGAATACCACTTAATTGGTTATCGCGAGAATCCCTTGGTACGCCTAGATATTCTCATCAACAACGAGCCAGTTGATTCCTTAGCAATGATCGTTCACAGGGACAAGGCTTACGGTGTAGGACGAGCACTGGCGGAAAAACTGAAAGAGCTAATTCCACGCCATCAATTTAAAGTACCGATTCAGGCAGCAATCGGTAGTAAGGTTATTGCTAGCGAACATATCCCTGCTATACGGAAAGATGTCTTAGCCAAATGTTACGGAGGTGACATTAGCCGTAAGAAGAAGCTGTTACAGAAGCAGGCAAAAGGTAAAAAACGCATGAAAGCAGTTGGTACGGTAGATGTACCACAGGAGGCGTTTATGGCGGTGCTGCGCCTTGAGCCTCAGTAATTGTTAGGTTAACTTCTAGCTGAATAAATGCCGCTCAGCTACTTTCCAGTAGCGGGAAAAACGCTTGAGATCGATGTAGCCGTCGTACTCAAAAAATGGCTCTACGGCTAGTACTTCCACCTTAGGCACAAAGCGTTTGATCTCATTACAGATAGCATCAAACCGGGGACTAGGGCTTGCTGTGGTCACAACTTGCTCCGCCCTATGTTCTTTAGCAAATGCCACAACCTCAGTCGCCACATCCCCGCGTCGAATCACAACAGGCAACTCCAGTAAACATTCGTATATGAAAGCAATGCGTTTGAGACTGAGTTGCCATTCCTCAATCAGCGCCTCGTCCCAAACCCAAATTGCTGGAGCATCAGGATACTGCTTTAGAGCAGAACCATAGGGGCTTAGACAATCTCCATGTACCCAGACAATAGGTTGATTCATCTGTGTGGCTTTTTCCCTCTGCTGCTAGTGCGCTGCCGATGGCTATTGCCATCACTATTTAGTGACTCAGCGTGAGGAAATAGCCGAGTCTCCAATTCTTCATAGCTGCCTTCAAAGTCGCAATGACCGTAGAGAGGGCATTGGCGGCAATAGACTCCTTCTGTATAACGCTCTAAATTCTCTCGGTTAAAAAAATAGGGCTTGTGGCTAAACGTGCTAGCAACCCACTGCCATGACATATTGTTACTAGCGGGATCGCCATCCAAGAGATGCATCAGAAACCAAATAGCTCCTGCTTGCCAACGGATATGCCGCCAATGCACGATATATGCTGCCATCCACATCCGAGCATGGTTGTGCAGATAGCCCGTTGCCTGCAAGTCGCGGCTAAAATTATCGATACAGACTAGCCCAGTTGTCCCAGTGGCAATGTCATCTGGTAGGGCATCTGCATATTTTTTGGCAGAATAGCCTGTTTTGTGAGGTTCTTGGTCCTGCCAAATATCATTACCTAGCTTGACATAGAGACGCTGCCAGTAGTCGCGCCACCCCAACTCGTTCAGCAACTTAGTAGCATCTTGAGGCTGAACCTGCTCCATAACATAATTTCGGATTTCAGCTAAACTTAAGACGCCGTAGCGGATATAGGGTGATAACCGAGTCACAGCACCTGTAAGGAAGTTACGCGATTTGGCATAATGTACTGGATCTAATTGATGCAGTACCTTTTCAGCTGCTTGACGTCCACCCACTGTGGCGCTGATGCTGTCATCCCGTTCTGCGGCATTGGGGAATTGGGCGCGGAGGTAAGCAACTAGTTGATCGCGAGTCGCGAATTCGCGTTGCATGTTTTGACTCATGATTATCTGATGTTCTTTAGAGCAAAGACGACATTTTTCTTGACAGATCCCGTGGCATCGGTTTTTCAGAACTTGCCGCTTAACACCTGTTCCGCACTTAGTTTTAAGGTGGGGAAAGTGAGAGAAGACAGGCGATTGGTCCCCGTATACACCGCTTCTTCATACAATCCTTCCACAAGAGTCAATATAGTGACTTGTTTGGCTTCTGGGTCTACAATCCAATACTCTGGGATCTTCCTGGCTGCATACTCGGAACGTTTGTGGCGGTAATCCCGCTTTTCATTGTCTGAACCGGGAGAAACTACTTCCACGACTAACTGAGGAGACGGCATATCTAACAGAATAATGCTGCGGGGAGACCCTTGGAGTGCAGCAGCAGATTCCTCTGTTAACACCATGACATCAGGTACTCGCGTAGTCGCACGGGAACCACTGACAACAATTTCTGTTCCACGACGCAATAAAGAAGGGGGTACTACTTGCAGAAATGCGGCAATCAGGATTATGGCAATGGCATTATTCAAATCACTCTCAGAGGGCATTTCCACCAATTCTCCATTGACCAGTTCATAGCGGGTATCCGTCCCATCGTCATAGACTAGATACTCCTCTAGGGTCATGCGCTGTCGAATTGCAGGGACCATGATCTGACCTCTGAACAAAAACTATCTAACACTATAGTAGGCTTGGTTTAAACTTGGTCCGAGTTTAGTCCGATAACGCCACTTTCATTAATGGAAGTCACTGCTACAGCTATCGCCTTAGAGAGCGGTATATGTTCATGAAGATACTGCTCTACTGCTATACAATCTATACCCATTGTTTCAAACTTGTTATCCTGCTGTCTGCTGCCGCGCTTTTTGCATAACAGACTCTATGTACTTCGCTTTGCCTCTTGTGTACGCTTCCCGATCGCTTGAAAAGCGTTGGGCAAGATAAAGCTTTAATTGTGCATAACGTGCCGCTTCATCTGGATGCTGGCAAAGGTAGTCTCGAAATATTAAACGCTCCCACAATATGCTGTCCGGCTCAATCATATGGATATGATGAGTGCGTGGACCATTGGGGGGTAGACCTTTCACAAAAAACATCCGTTGAGGATCGGGATTATCAAACCAGTAAACATATCCCAACGGTTCTAGCTGAGAGACAGCAACTTGCTTTGCTTGTGCAAGTGAACGTACTTCCACCAATAAATCAATAACAGGTTTTGCCGCTAATCCTGGTACTGCTGTGCTGCCAAAATGCTCAATGCGAGTGATGAGATCTCTGTCTAAAACCTCGCAGATGCGTGAAGCTTCCTGCTCAAACAGGATTGTCCAGTGTGGATCGTACTCAGTGATGACAACTTCATCCATTTGTCTGTCACTTGTCGGTAAGGGACTGGACTAACTTAACATCAACACCCAAAGACAACCTTAAAACACCGTCCCAACCTAGAAACGAAGCAAGATAACAGTAAAGGTCAGCGGCAGCTAATGACCTTAAACTCTCACCAACAACTTCTATTCCGTCCGCTGCACCGTATTATCGGGACACTGACGCTCTTGCTCCTGAATTAACAATCGCAAGGCTTCATTTACTGCTCCATCATTGGGGAAAGCTTGGGCAACATCAGGATCTAAAAGCACTAAGTTTGTTCCTTCACGATATCGCTCAACGTATTTACCTCTAATTCCCCTCTCCATTTGAGCAAAGTCGTACTCAGGACGTAATTCGTCTTCCATTTCGTTCTCAACTTCCTTCTTCATAAAACCTCCTCTCCCATCGAGTAGCTTTTCTGGCGCTGATAACTCGTACCTTTTCTCCTCGCTCGGCATGTGCAACGACTAGAAGTTGTCCAAACTTAGATACGCCAATAATAATGTAGCGACTTTCTCCAACGGAGTGGTCAGGATCGGGAAAAGTTATAGATAGCGGGTCGTTAAACACGGTTGCAGCTTCCTGAAAGGAAACACTATGCTTCTTAAGGTTTAGCGTTGCTTTGTCTGAATTCCATTCAAATTTCATATTCTCGGAACTGCTCCCTGAGAACCAAACCTGACCAAAGCGTAAATCCTAAAACTGCTAAACCTGTCAACCCGTCCGTTACAATGAAGAAATGCATCTTTATCGAAAACTCGGACATCGCTCCATACAAGTAATGTCCCAGGCTATCTAGACCACAAAATGAGTAGGTCGCCAAGCACAAATAGGCTAACCAAAATCGATCTCTTCGATACAACCAGTAACCAGTCAGACCAATCACCGTCCAAATAATCCACGAGATGTAAATGGAGGAGGATGTAATCCAACTTGGCTGAGGGTATTTCTCGATGTAGAGATAATTATCTGTGAAGTGAATAGCTGTAGAAACGATACAAGCAATCAGAAGACCTTTCAACAAGGAACGACGCTTTACTTCGAGATTCATGACAATCTATCCTCTCTTAAAACAATTTATAGCTTTGTCAATTAATCCAACTTCACGGAAATGCAATCACTATTTTTTCCATTTTTCTTAGCTACTGCAATGTATTCAGAATTTACTGATTGCACCAATGATTTTATGGTAGCTCCATCTTGAACACCAAGCACGTTAGCCATCTTAACTCACGAACACATTCCAGCCAATATGGCTGCATAGAAAAAACATTACCAAAATTCCAAGTTGATAAACGATATTCCGTAATGGTTGAAGCGCAAAAATATAGGCTACTGTATGAAAAATACGGGACGCTACAAACAGTGGGAAATAAATGAATACACCTGTCTTCCAGCAATTCAATTCAATATAAGCCATTGCTAAAAATAAGAAGATCGGGATATTTTCTCCATCGTTACGAAGAACATTTTGAGCGCGACGAGCAAGATCGCCATCACTTGATATAACATCCTTTTTTCCAAAAATTTTCTCAACCATAGCTAAGTCTTCAGGGTTAGAAAAGCTGCTGGACTTGAACCTGCCGTATGCCTGAATCAGAACTGTAACGAACATTTTGAGGAATAGAGCGACGACCGTTAAGCCATAAACTTTCCATGTATCCATAGCTTGTGCAACCATCTCTAATCTTGCTGGAATCAATAGGATTGCTTATTCATATTTTCGTAGATGTACTTCTTCATTTGCCAATCTAATACCTCTTCTTAAACTAGGATATTTTTCCTCAAATAATTGTATTTGCAGCCTATCATACAGCAGGAATAAATGATAGCAATTCCAGCTTTTTTACGTCGATTAATCATTTAAGAAGCAGCGATAGTATACAGGAAGCGATAACCTACATCATACTCCTTCAGTTGGCGTAGCTGCCCGTACTTTTGCTCCCATACTCCCATCTCTAAATCTTCACGTAAGCTCGACAATCCTTGCTGTAACTCCTCATCCGTAATTTTGGCAAATGATGAAATTCCATGGCGGACAATGCTATTAAAGTAAAGCTCTGGTCTTGCCCAACCAACAGCAGCAAACGCATCTGATAAATCCTGCGGTAATGGGAAAGGAACCACACTCACTCTCATACCTGTAACTGCTTGAATCACAGCCGCTAACTGAGGAATTGGCAAAAAAGTAGATTCAATATCTTTAACGAACGAGGGAAAATACTTCGTTAACCAAAACTCAGAAATCATTGCTGGATCGTAAGTAAACAGCACAATCTGTCCGCCACCTGTAACTCTATGGACTTCGTATAACGCTTGCTGATAATTCTGAAAATGATGCAAAGCAAGCATGATAATAGCTGCATCTGCTGACTGATTGAATAGTGGTAAGTTCTCCGCATACCCCTCAATCCACTCAATTGCCGGATGAGCGATCACCTGACTTTGCATTGTAGCTGATGGCTCAACGGCAAGAACACGATATCCATGCTCAGCCAGTACCAGTGCGTAAGAACCTGTGCCAGCGCCAATATCTACAATAGTAGATGCTTGCCGGGACATCAGAATCTCTAGCAGCTTTGCCGCAATGCGTGGATCGCTGCTTCTAGTTTGGGCGTAGGTTCTTCCAATTGTGTCGTAAAGCGCCATCCTCGTTGCAGCCTAGTTTTAGGTGGTTGGTAATTGCAGCCAGCTTACTCCAGTGCTAAGGATTTCGGACTGATCCTGAACTGCAATTGTGAACGGTAGAGACAGATATCAAACTCCATAAAGAAGTTAACTTGCCCTAAAATGAGCGGCACATTATTTGTAGCCTGTGTCCACGCGAACACGAGTTGTACAGGCTCAAACTGCCCAATAACGGCTTGAACAAGTATGACGCGCGCCTCATACTGAGCCAAATTTCCCGTCAAACTCAATGCTGTTGTTTGTTGTTCCCACATGTATCCAAGCTCAATTCCCACTGAATACGGAAGCACGTTCACGCTTGCTCCGTATCCAATAGACCAGATGTGGTAACAGAACTCCGTTGATAAATCAGGGTGAGCGGTAAGTACGGACGAAAACTAGCTTCGCCTAGTGCAACATCAGCAGAGACAAAAGGATACTGTTCAGCATTACGCATGGTCTTGAGTTTTAGCAGCTTGTAGCACCTTTAACATTGTGTCTGCTGCTTCAGTCGCGTCATAGGGCGACCACACTGGATAAGCTTGATTGGGCTTAATCAAATCCATTTCTTGCTGGGCTAGTTCCGAGATTAAAACTTGCATGACATAGAATTTATCTGCGCGGCTAAGTTCTCGCAACGTCGAGATCAGTTCTGACGAAACCATGCAAAGCACTCCGGTAATTCAAGTCTGCCTCTCCATCATAAAATGCCCCAGAGATTACCGACTAAGCCAAGTACTATGACTGAAGGTTATTACCGATAACTTCAACTACCAGTAAACACAAACAAGTGACCTTGCAGCTACGTCCCTATTGAAAAGGCAACACATCCTAAAATTTAGGCAAGAGTGAGAATCTCTACTCCTTTCTCTGTCACAGCAACAGTATGTTCAAATTGAGCTGAGAGTTTTTTGTCTTTGGTAATCACAGTCCAACGATCGGCTAGAAATTTGAGATCGCAGCTTCCTGCGTTTAGCATTGGTTCAACTGTGAAAACCATTCCTGGACGCAACTTTAACCCACTGCTACGTTTACCGTAGTGAGGAATCTCAGGTGTAGTATGAAATTGCCTACCAATTCCATGCCCAACCATATCTCGAACAACTGAGAATCCACTTGCCTCGGCGTACTCCTGAATTGCAGCACCAATATCCCCAATTCTGGCATCAGGTCTAATTTCAGCAATGCCCCTCATCATAGATTCTTGAGTCACCTCAACCAGTGTTCGGGCTGCTGCTGACGGGTTCCCAACCAAAAACGTTTTAGAAGTATCACCGTGATAGCCGTCCAGAATGGGAGTGACATCGATATTAATGATGTCACCGTCTTGAAGAATCTGCTGGGGATTGGGAATGGGAATACCGTGACAAACAACTTCATTAACACTAGTGCAAATAGAACCTCTGAAAGGGGGATAACCAGGAGGTGCATAGCCAAGTGTGGCACTGGTGGCACCACGGGCTTGCATCCAATGTTCTGCCTCATCGTTTAACGCTTGCGTACTCACTCCCGGTTGCACCATTGGTTCAAGATGATTGAGCAGATCTGCGGCAAGTCGTCCGGCACGCCGCATCTTGTCTAGTTCTCTAGCCGAAAGCAGGACAAGTCAACAACAGCAGATAATTTGGCACTAAACTATTAGCCAAGGGCGAATTGTTAGGGTGTTTATACTTACGGAAGAATTGCAACTTCTCTAAGCTGTTTTTCAATTGCATTACACGCCACACCTACACCATCTTCTGCTTGTACAATGCGTCCGATTTTTGCTGCATTGGCTACATAACTAGGATTCCCTAACAATTCACTTAACTCCTTTGCAACTTGTGTTGCTGAATATTGCTTACGGGGAATCGTGAGAGAAGTTCCTAATCGTTTGACTCGTGCTGCATTGTCAGGTTGGTCATGGCTGTACGGCATAATTATGGTTGGACGACCTGACTGCAAAGCCTGAGCCGTTGTCCCAATCCCGCCCTAATGTACAATTGCACAAGATTGAGAAAAAATCTGAGAATACGGCACGTAGTTAACCGCTATAATTTCTGCCGAAAGATTTTCACACAAGCAATTGTTACCAACCAATAAAACAGCGCGACGGTTTAACTGCTTCGCAGCTTGAATACTTTCCTGGTAGAAGTTGCCAGCGTCTAAGACAGCGGCTGATCCGAGGGTGAAGACGATTGGCGGCTCACCCGACTCTAAAAACTGTTTGAGTGCTGGGGTGAGTTGTGCTCCGCCTTCTGTTCCATCATAGAGTGAAAAACCTGTGACTACTGTATTTGCAGGCCAATCGGGTTGGGGCTGACCCAAAACTGACGAAAATAATGCCAGGACGAGATAGGGTGAAAACTTGTCATCCACAATCGGATTGCCGACAGGTGCTAATCCAAGCTCCTGTCGAAGCTGATGGATGGGTTCCCCCCAAGAACGGGTCATAAATTTAGCAAAACCTATCACCGAGCGATTGACGAATGGACCAAAAGCTCTTAGCTTCGACAATGCTGGAAAAGGCGGCAGTACAAATGGATCATAAGCAGAAAAAAATGATCCAGGTGCCAGCGCACAGAAAGCCCATCGAATCTTTAGTTTCTCCGCAACAATCCGTGCTGCGTAAACAATTTCATTCGTCACAATGAAGTTGGCATTCTGTGCCACGTTTATTAGATCGGTGTAGGTATCGCGCAAATTCGCTAGAAGATAATCGCGGACGACACGCTCTGTCCCTTTTTGAATATCCATCATGCGCGCAATCATTTCGGGATCGTCCATTGCTATGTAATCAGGACGAAGCGGATGAAACTCGAACCCTAATGACTCAATTTTGGAACGGTAATCTTTGATCGTGGCAAAAATGACATCGTGACCACGTTCACGTAAACTTAACCCAATTGCAATCAGTGGGTGAAGATCGCCTAGCGATCCAATCGTTGTCAAAATAATTTGGCTCATAAAGGCGGTACAGACTCAAACAAGCTCCATGTACCCAGGCGACAGGCGATTATCTATAATTCCCTTTATCTAGGCGTAAGGAACGGAGTGCGGGGGTGGGTAAGTCTTCTATAGTTAAGTTTAGAGATACTATCGGGAGACCGTTATGTTTGGCTTAGGATGGCCTGAAGTAGGCATGATTGCAATCTTGGCAATTCTAGTTTTTGGTCCTAAAAGGATTCCAGAACTGGGAAGTGCCCTCGGTAAAACATTGCGAGGTTTTAAGGATGAGCTAAAAGAGGACACACCCAGCCCAGAACCAGAGCGAGACGAGTAGTCTAGAGCTGGTTACCGACAGAAGATTTGATGCTAGCCTGGGAATCTATGATGGTAGCCGCCGAGTCGAGCAGTTGGCGTGTATCCTCGATAACCGGGTGACGAGCCTGAATGAGACTGATGGCACGACTCACACTTTCGGGCAAAATCACGACTAGACTTCCATTAGAGGCACTATCTAAGCCTCTATTAATTGCTTGGGTTTCATCCAGAATTGTCTCATAACGACAATCTGGCTTAACTTGTAAGATCCCTTTAACAATTAACTCAGCGGCTTCACCGCGAGGACGCCCTCTTGTATCGTCATCTTCCTTGATAAGGATGTAGTCAAAGATATCAGCTGCTAATCTACCCAAGGTAATGAAATCTTCGTCTCGGCGATCGCCTGGTCCTCCCACTACACCAATGCACTCGCCTTGCCAATTGCGCACAAAGCCGCCTAAAGCCTCATAACTCGCTGGGTTGTGAGCATAGTCTACTAAAGCATGATAACTGCCCAGATTAAACAAATTCATCCG
>Ga0213881_10000535_pt1 | contig 23785 bp, 12 predicted proteins | sample BarmaccoBMER_R08_FD_160104 | JGI IMG/M metagenome (GOLD analysis project Ga0213881, IMG submission 160104) | Barbacenia macrantha exposed rock microbial communities from rupestrian grasslands, the National Park of Serra do Cipo, Brazil - ER_R08 ... | reverse complement strand
TGGGCGAAGTCGGCCTGACCAGTCACGGGACACAGTGAGGTGAAATCACCTGTTTCGAAGTGAATGCGATAGGAGCGCCGCGCCGGATTAGGGAACGTTTCGAGCTTCGCTTCGGCGGGCGAGGAGGGAAGGCGCGCGCTACTGCGGCCCAGAAGCGTCAGATTGGTCGCCCGTTTGCGGTTCTTCATTGTTCAGCGCGATTGTACTCGATGCGGCGACATTGGCTAACGCAGCCGCGAGACCCGCGGCGTTTGCTTGCCAGAAATTGCATTCTCGCGCAGCTTTGCGATTTCCCAGGCGATGCGCACCACGGCAACCGTTTACGCCATTACGGCCGCTGTCGTGATCGGCTCGACATTCGTCACTTACTCGGCCGGAAACCGCGTCGGTCATTTGCATCAAAACGAGCAACAGCGCCGGCAGGGCATTTCGCGGTTGGATGATCTGCTGCTCACCTTGCAGGACGCCGAAACGGGACAACGGGGCTACATCCTCACCGGCGACGAGAATTACCTCGAGCCATTTAACGCGGCTGAGTACCGCCTCGAGAACGACATGGCTGAGTTGCGAAAGATGAGCTGGCTGGGGCTCGCCCCTGCCGACGTAACCCGGCTGAACGACGCTGTGCACGAGAAAATGGCCGAGCTGCGGCAAACCATCGCGCTGCGCCGCCAGAGCGGAATGGGAGCCGCGCTTCCAAAGATCATCGGCGGCACTGGCAAACAGGCGATGGATCGCATTCGCGACATACTCGCTCGGCTGAAGGCCGACCAGGAACATGCATTGCAGGATGAAGGGCGCCGCAGCGACCGGGCGACGCTTGCGCGCACAATCATTTTTGCCGCCACCGATCTGCTGAATGTGCTGGTGCTGCTCTGGGGTTTTCTGCGAATCCGCCGTGCTCTCGTCGAGCGTGACGCCGCAGTGCTTCAGGAACAGCACCAGCGCGGATTGCTTTCGACCACCCTGGCCAGCATCGGCGACTGCGTCATCGTGACGAACGCGAAAGGCGCCATCACTTTTATGAACGGCGTGGCCGAATCGCTTACCGGCTGGCCTCTGGCCGAAGCGCGTCACCGTCCGGTGAAAGACGTCTTCCGCATCGTCAATGAGCAAACACGCGAACCGGTGGATGATCCGGTCGAGAAAGTGATCCGGCACGGCGTGATCGTGGGACTGGCGAATCACACATTGCTTGTCCGGCGCGACGGCAGCGAGGTTCCTATCGACGACAGCGGCGCACCGATTCGCGGGGAGCAGGGCGAACTGGAGGGCGTCGTACTTGTGTTTCGCGATTTCTCCGAGCACAAGCGCGCGCAACGGGAATTGCGCGAGGCCAAAGAAGCGGCCGAAGCAGCAAGCGAGGCCAAGGACAAATTCCTCGCCATGCTTTCCCATGAATTGCGTACGCCGCTCACTCCGGTACTGGCGACGCTGAACGTGTGGGAAATGACGCGCGAAGTACCGGAGCGCCTCCGGTCAGACCTGCAAATGCTGCGCCGCAACGTGGAGCTCGAAGCGCGCATCATCGATGACCTGCTCGACCTGACACGCGTGGCCCGCGGCGTTCTCTCCTTCTCACCCGAAGTGCTCGACGTGCACGAGCTGATCCAGATGCTGCTCGAGATCACGCGCAGCGAAGCAGAAGGCAAGCGGCTTCACATCAGCGTCGCACTCGAGGCGGAGCGGCATTTTGTGAATACCGATGCGGGCCGATTGCAACAGGTGCTCTGGAACATTGTGCGCAACGCCATCAATTTTACCGATGCGGGCGGGGAGATTGTCATCCGCACTCGCAATGACGGGCGTCGTGTCGTCATTGCCATCAGCGACAGCGGCATTGGGATGACGCCCGAGACAATTGCCAGGTTGTTCCTTCCCTTCGAGCAGGCCGATCGCGCCCGCAGCATCCGCTATGGTGGACTCGGCCTCGGTATGGCCATTTCGCGCGCGCTGGTTGAACTCATGGGCGGAACGCTCACGGCCGAGAGCGAAGGGCGCGGGCGGGGTTCGACGTTCTTCGTCGCGCTGGATTGGGTAAACGAAATCACTGCCCCACGCCCAGCATTACGGCAGGTGACGGCGCCCGTGCGCAATCTCGCGATCTTGCTGGTGGAAGATCATGTCGATACCGCGACGGCGCTCACGCGAGTGTTGCGGATGCGCGGCCATGAAGTACAAATCGCCGGTACTGTGGCAGCGGCGCTGGATGCGATCGAGCGGCAGCGTTTCGACCTCTTCTTGTGTGACGTCGGACTGCCGGACGGCACCGGCTACGATCTGATCAAAGCTGTGCGGCAGAAAAGCAGCGTGCCAGCAGTGGCCCTGACCGGCTTCGGTATGTCGAGTGATGTGGATCGCGCGCTCGAAGCGGGTTTTGACGCCCACCTGACCAAGCCAGTGGATCTGCACAAGCTGGAACTCACGATAGGCAAGCTGGTCGAGGAACCGCGCGTCGAGTAGAGTACTTGGCGCTCTCGAGGAAAAAAGCTGCCGAGTACCAGCTATTCCCCAGATCTATCCGCTCCCCGTACTTTCGCTCCACGTACTCAGACAGCAGTCCCGCTTCTCCAAAACGAACGCGCCCGCTCTGGTCACACCGAGCGGGCGCGGCACGTCAACGATGGGAATCGTCTTACGGAAGTGCAGTACCGGATTTCGCTTTCACAAGCGAGATGTCGGCGCTGTTGATATTTCCATCGGCGGTAACGTCGGAACGGAAATTCGCCGTACTCACGGCCTGGCCCGAGCGTGATTTCGTCTGACTCACGTCAGCGGAGTTTACGGTGGCATCGCCCGTCGTATCGCCCAGCAGCACACCCATTGGCACGCCGACACTGCTCTGGCTAGTCCCGTCGTTTACGCCCAGCAGGCTGACGACAATGCGCTGGTCGTTAGTTACGCCGCTGAGATTCACGATGACTGTGTTCGTTCCGCTGCCGCTCGTGCCGGAGACGGTCCCCGTTCCACTCGTCACAGCAGCACCGGTAAATGTCACAGGAACACTGAACGTGAAGACCAGCTGGAAGTCGCCGGTCGCGCCGTTCGGCAGATGGCCAGCGACACGGCACTCGACACCTTCCTTGCCGGTCAACGGTAATGAAACATCGAACGCGCCCGCAGTGCCGTGCTGTTTGCGCGAAACGACGCTCACCGGAACCACAGGCCCGATCACTGGCGTAATTTCGTAATAGCCGCGGCCATGTGTGGCGGCGCGCAAGACTCGAAAGTCATCCTGAATCCCGAGATCGTAAACTGCGACCGGCGGCAAACCTGTCCCGTACTGCGACCATGTCGCGCCGCCGTCGGTGGAATTGTAAACGCCGTTGTCTGTGCCGGCGTAGAGGTGATTCGAGTTGCGCGGGTCGATCACGAAGCCGTTGACCGAGCTATCAGGCAAGCCGCTGCCCATCGCCGTCCAGGTCGTTCCGGCAGGGCCAAGATTCGTCGTTTTCCACACGTGGTTCGTTCCGCCAAAGCCGCTGCCGACGAACGTCGCATATGCAGTGGTCTTGTTGTTCGGATCAATCTTCACGCGCGCGACGGGCTGCGCAGGCATCCCGGTTTGGGTGACAATAATCAGCGGGCCGCCAACCGTGGTGGCGTAAAGATTACCGCTGTTCGTGCCCACGAGTCGGACGTTGTCGTCCTGCGGCGAAATCGCGATCGCAGAAATCGGCGTATTTGCCGGCAAACCGACCGCAGGCGCGCCGGGCATTTTGATGTCAGCAGGGTTAATCGCCGTGCTGTTCGGCTCGAGTACGCTGCTGACCGGAACCATGGTGTCGCCTTGGTCGATCGAGCGATAAAGCTTGTCCGTTCCGAAATAGAGTACGTCGCCTTGCGAACCGGTGACCGGCGGCCCGAGCGCCATCGGTGCATAGAAGTTCACGTCATCGGTGAGGAGAATGCCGTTCGCCGCCTGCCCGTTCGAGCCATCGCACACGGTGCTGCCGACTACCGGCAACACGATTGGCAAACTGCCGCCGGGGAGCACACCCACCGCGGCGCCGCGGAACGCCCACTGCCCTTCCGTCACGCAACTCGCTTTCTTCACGCGAGCGAAGCCGATGAGCGTCTGTTTGGCGTTGTAGTACGTGTGATACATCGTGACGTTCTCGGTGTCCGTCGCGCTTTGGTCGATTAACGCGAAACCGCCGTCACCGAAGTCGGCCCGTTTCCACTGGCCGAGGGCGTTCATGAACTCGGTGCCGTTGTCCTGCGTTCCGCCAAGTGCGAAATAGCGGTCGTGCGGATGCAATGCCACGCTCTGGAACTGCGTCGCGCTGTAGGTCGACGTGTTCACGTCGTTCCACGAGGCACCGGCATCGTTCGAACGCCAGACGCCGCCGTCGTTGCCCGTGTAGATGACCTGCGGATTTGAGGCGGAAACCCCGACCATGTGGCTGTCCACGTGCATCCCGTACGGGTTCGCTGCCCAAGTCGCGCCACCGTCACGCGTGTAGATAAACGTGCCGTTGTCGCCCGTGTCCACCTGGCCAGCTTGCGTCTGCGCGCTCAGGGTGCCGACGACGTAGATGTTGTTCGGGTTTTGCTGATCAATGTCGATGCCGAGATTGTAGAATCCCTGGCCGCCGGCGAACCCGCGCGCGCCGGTCATCTCGTTCCATGTCTGCCCGCCATCGGTCGATTTATAGGCGCGACCTTCGTTGTAAGTGGTCGAGGTGGTGTTGTTCAGGTAACCCGCGCATGCGACCACCGTCACCGCGCCAGTGGTCGCGTTCTTCTGGATCGCCATGCGAACGGGCGCGAAGGAGGAGTTTGTGGAATCCGAGAGGTCGAACACTTTCGCAAACGTCGGGTTGGCGGCGAGCGCGTTTGTGCTGCGGTAAATTCCGGCTTCGGCCGCGCCGGTCGGGCTCGCGATCGCGCAAAGCAGATTATTCGCATTACCCGGCTCGACGACTACAGCAGTGACGCGGTAATCGGACGCGCTCGTCGTCACGTCTTCGCCTTTGACTGCGAGCTTCTGCCACGTGGGCGAGCCGCTCATAAAGTTGGTGCTGCGAAACAAACCGCGCCGCGGAAGACTGCCGGGCAGTACGCCATACAAGCCCTGGATGCCAGTTACCGTGCCGACGAATACGTTGTTGTCGTTCTGGGTGTCGATCGCGAGGCCGACCGCGCAACGGTTCGCGATCACGTCGTGCCCCGCGCCATCCGAATTAAACGGGCCGTTCAGTACCGGCGAGCTGCCATCAGCGCCGCTGATCAGGTACACGCCTTTGCCGATATAACTGTCACCCGAGAAATTTCCTTCGCCGGTTCCGACGATTACTTTCGTCGGATCGACTGGATCGATGCGCACCGAGCCAACTGCGTTCGTGGCTGCGTTGTCGAGCAACTGCGTCCACGTGTTCCCGCCGTCGAGCGTGCGGTAAAGTCCGCCCTGGGCTGTTCCGACGTAAGTGATGTTCGGGTTTGTCGGATGAATCGCGACGGCTGTGGTGCGGCCGCTCACCGGGTTCTGCGTTAGCGAGATTCCGTTTGCATCCGCCGGATCAGTCTGGCCGTTCGGAATGGGCGTCGGCCCAATCGGCGCCCATGCTGGCCGGGTAATAGCGAGCGAAGGCGTGACCGAGGCCTGCCTGGCGCTCGTACTTTTATTTGTACTCGTACTCGATGAGCGAATCGCCGGCACCGAACGCGCCCGAATCGTGAGCCGCGGCAGCGTCAGAATCGGTGCGGTGTCTTCCGGACCACGCCGCGCCCTCTCTTCAGGGCCGTTCGTGTCGCCAGCATCGCGAGTGATCGAGGCCGCGGCATCGTCCGCGTGATTGTTTTGCGCGGCGCTCTGGAGCCGAAGAGACTCTTCGGCCCGGGTGAGAGTTTGCGCCGACCCGGCGGACGCGAACGCGAAAAGCAGGAAGGAAAAAGCGAGGAAGGATTTTTTCATGGGATTAGCTGGATTGAGGGTTGAAACGTTAATCAGGTAATCGTGACGCCACTCGCGGTAACGCGCGCGCAATCAGCGATAGTTCTTCGCGTAAGAATTAGCGCGCCCGCTCCTGATGATGAGAGCGGGCGCGCCTCATTGGATTGTCTATTTTACGGCAGCGCAGTACCTGATTTCGCTTTCACAAGCGAAACGTCCGCACTGTTGATGTTGCCGTCCACCGTCACGTCGGAGCGGAAGTTCGTCGCGCTGAGTACCTGGCCCGAGCGCGCCTTCGTTTGGCTGACGTCGGCGGAATTCACCACTCCGTCGCCGGTAGTATCGCCGAGAAGCACGTTGAGCTGTCCAGTCAGACCGGTCAGTGCCGCGCCGCCGGTGGTGACACCGTTTAGCGTGATCGTGTTGCGCGATGCGTTCGGAATCCCCGAAAGCGTCACCACAACTGACTTGCCGTCGGAGCCGATTGCGGTCGTGCCGCTCCCAGCAGGCGAGACCGTTACGGTGCCAGGCACAGTGACGGTCTGGAGGAAGTTAAACACGACCTGCTGAGTACCATTGCGCGGTTCAACTCCAGGCAACGTGATGTCATAGATGTGACCCGCGTGGTTTCGGCGCGACACGACGCTTTGCAGCGGGGCACAAGTGTTATTCGCCACCACGGTGTAGGTGTTGGTGAAGGCGAGGCTGTCGGGCATTGAATCCCAAACCTCCGTCGCGCCCGCGCCTGTGCCGGCGACATCAGTGGTCTGAGTTGAGCCGGCGACAAAGCCCTGGATAACAGTGCCGGTCGCCAGACCAAGCTGGCTGGCGGTGGCGTTAATCGTGATAATGCCGGTGGTCGGATTGTAGCTGCCGGTCGTCGCTGTTTTGCTGGCGACAAAGCGGCCGTCCACAGTGCCGGAGGTGTTTCCGGATGGCGTATAGTAATAGAAGGCCGGGGTCGCGCCGCCTTCCATGCGAACGCCGGTGTAAGTGGTGGTCGAGCCGTTCACAAGCTTCATGGCCAAGTACCAGGCCGAACCGGGAACCTTCGAGGCGGTGCCGTTCGGATCGGGCGCAGTTACAATGGTGAACACCATGTTCTGGCTTCCATCGGTCGAGTACGGCTGCGCCACGCTGGCGGAGATCAGGTCTGTGCCTGCAAGCGGGTTGGTCGAATCGCCCGTCGGATCGGTGAGTACGGTCACACCCGGCAGGATGCACGGGCTCTGTGGGGTGGGCGGAATCACCACGTTCAGCGCGATCTCATTGGAGAGAGTTCCCGCGCCTTTCGGGCCGTTCACCGCCGTGATTTTGTAATAGTAGACCGGCACGTTCGGGTCCGCCGTCGTATCCACGTACTCTGCCTTGCTGTTATTATTGACGCTGTAGGTCGCGATCAACGTCTCCGTGCCCGAAGTGGTGCTGCGGTAGATCTGATACGCAGTGATATCCGAGCCGCCGTTATCTGGTACTTTCCATTCGAGGTAGGAACCGGAAGCGTCACGAGTACCGCTCAAGCACGGCGCTTTCGGCGCGATTGGCTCGCTTACGTCATAGGCAGCATACATCGTTTTCCCGCCAGTCTGACGAGCCACGCGCATGTAAGCGACGCCGTCGTTAGGCGCGGTCTTGTTGACACAGCCGCTGCTCACGCAGCCATCGCTGTAGCCGTAGAGTACCTGTCCTTTGTCGCCGATCGTAATCTCGGTGAAATCGAGCAGGTTGCGATCACCGTTTTGGCCGCTGCCGCCCTGCTGCCAAATGCCGATGGCGTGTTGCACCGGATCATTCGGCGTGGCGTTCACAGTCGTCCAGGTATTGCCGTTGTCGTAGGTGGTCGCAATAAATGCATACCAGTCGCCAGGGAAGGCGCCGGACTGATAATCGCCGTTGTGATTTGTGCCGAGGAACGCCACGGCTGCGCGACCTGCATCACCGCCCTGAGTAGCTTCAATTTCCGCCGCGTTCACGATGCCGTGAGTCGTACCGAGATCAATGTCCGAGCCCCAGCTGATCGAACAGCCGCTACGAATTAGCGTCACAGTGTTCGTGGTGCAGCCGGTCAAAGTACCAGTCGCTACGCGAGCATGGCCTTCATTGCCGTTGGCCTGGTTGTTCACGTAACCGTAGTAGATACGGCTATTCGCATCGTTGCCGATGGACGGATCCGCGCCGTTGCTCTGGGAGATGCCGGTTGGCGTTCCGTCACTCGCGAGATTATTCGGAACGATGAACTCGGTCCAGGTTGTGCCCGCGTCCGTACTAAAGACGCCGCCCTGATGTCCATTGCACTGGTTCACCGGCAACCAAACGGTGCCATCGGGAGCAATATGGATGTGGCCGTGCAGTCCGCCACACCCCTGCGCACCATGCCCGGTGTAGGCAAACGTGCTCGCGCCATAAGAAGCACCGAGAGTATCGCTACGGTAACAGGCCGCCGGGCCGACGATGTCCTGCGAGCAATAGTACACCGCGTGACCTTTGTTCACGGTATTACCAAAGCTGGTCAGGCCAGAAGGATACGGCCCGGTGCCGATGGTCTCGTGGTCAGCACCGCCATTGGGCAACGCCGCTCCAACGGGAGTCCAGCTCGTGCCGTCGTTGTCGCTGTATCCGTAAACGACGTTCGCGCCTGCCGTTGAGTTCGAGCTGAAAGTACGCCCTGAATTTTGGTCGGTCCACAGAATCGGATCGAGACCAGTGTTGGTGGTCGCATTATCGACGTCTTCCCAGAACGCTTCGCAGCATTCCGGTTTGGCCTGCGCGAGATACTCGGGAAGAGTCAAACGCCAGATCGGGCCCAGGTTCATCATCATCACGCGATGCGTCGCCGGGTTGTAACCGATGTTGAATTCGCCGGATGCGGACTGCGCCGAAGTACCGTCCGGCGCGTAGAAGTTCATGTAGCGCGGCACGTTCGCGGCCGTCGCGTCAGGGCCGCCGAAGTTGCCGTTATTGCCGCCGCCGCCGCTGGCCGCTGCGCCGGGGAAGAGCTGGGCGGTGACGTTCACCGTTTCACCGGTGGGAGTGTAGGGCACGATGTGAACAGTGTAGTTCGTCGTCCCATCCGCCGGAGTGATGGTCGCCACCTCGGGATTATTGCTCGTGGCGGACTGATAATCAGCCGACTCGTTGCCATCAGTGTAGGTGCAATCAGGCGACGCCGTCCCAGTCGTACTCGCGCAATCCGTTCGCGGCAGCTTGTAAATATAAAGGTCGTAATCTGACTGGCCTGTGCCGGTATCAGTCCAGCCCATCGTCACTTTAATGACAGCATTAGGGTGCGCCGCGACGTAGCCGGTCGGCAATGTGACCGTCAGGTGATAGGTGTCGCAATTGAAGCTCGTGTTATCGCAACGTGGGCCGGTATCGAGCTGGCCTGCGCCGAGTGGCGAGGGATTCGGCTGGGTGAATGGTCCGGCCGAGTAGCTGACGGATGGTGACGAGTTGTCCGTGGCGCTGCTTACGGTCAGCGTGCCGCTTGTGGGTGTGGCAGCGAACGCCAGCATACCCATCCATGCGCCAGCGGCGCAGAGAAGGAATGCGGCAAAGACGCGTGGGTTAAAGAAGCCAGATTCGGAATGGGTGTTTTTGCGCATAAGAGGGTTTGAGGTCTGACTAAGAAAAAGCCCCCGCCGGGAGTGACCGGCTGAGGGCAGTTCGTTTAGGAAATGATGAACTTGTAATCACTTCGGGGATGGCGACCCACAGAGTGTCCTATCGCTGTCGTCGTTCAGCGACAGTGGTACTCACCTCGTCGCTATTCGACAGCTCTGAGAACGTCCCGGGGGTCTGCCGGGGTTTTTACCAGCGCACGAAAAAAATTCAACGGAAAATTCGATTACCTTTTCGTAATCTGTAAGCGCATTCCGACGCAAGAATTACGAGCGTGATGTGTCCGAAACACGCTCAGCTCAGGGCCAGCACAACATTGCTGTACCGTGCTTCCCCCGTCACCTCGCGCCCGAACCACTCCGGCGGGACGAAAGCATCGCGACTCTTCTCACTCTCAAACTCCACTTCAGCTACGATGACGCCCTCGTGCCGGCCGCGATACACATCGATCTCAACCGTGAAGCTCTTCCATGGAACTTCGTAGCGGATTTTACTTAGACGCCGTCCTTCGGTCGCCGGCCAGAGTACGCGAAATTGCGCAGCCCTGAGTGTGATCTCGCGCTCTTCGCGTCCCTTTTTCCCCTCGCGCTTGCAGCTCAGGGAAAACGCGCTGCCTTTGCGCCGCAGCCGTACCTGCACACCACTTCGGCGTTCCACGGCGAGGTAGCCCTGCTCGATCTCGTGGTGGCGGTACTTTTCGAGGTTTTTCGGCAGCCGTTTGAGAAGAAACTTGCGTTCAATCTCGATGCCTTGCCCGCCGCGAGGAGCCACGTTGTTGTAGCGACGTCCAGCCTGGAGCAATTAGCAAGGGCCGCCGTCTTCCCGCGCGGCGTTCGCTGCGTGGTCCACAGGACGACGGCTACACATCAGCGGGCGTACTATGCCACGCTGGTGGGGAGCGTTTCGGAGCGCGGGCCGGCTTTCTCGGCCAGAGCCTGCGTGAATTCTTGCAAGCTGGAGACGATCTGGGGCGCTTTTGTGAGTACGGTGGTCGCGAGTTTCTCGGCGTAATCAGGCCGGCGCTGCGACATTTCCGAGAGCGCCATCATGACGGCGAGCGCGTTATTGATGGAATGCTTTACTTCGCTGAATTTCGATTGCAGCGTCGCGAGCTCGCTGCGGGAGATGGTGGCTTCTTCAGTCATGTGCGTCCGATTTAACTAGAGAAAAGCAAGCCTTGTGCTTGACTGATGGGTTCTACATCAGTCGTCCGCAAATGCCTGCCCAAAGTATCAAAATCAGTGGGGCGCGCCAGCATAATCTAAAGAATCTCCACGTGGAGATTCCCCGCGAGAAGCTGGTCGTAATCACAGGGTTAAGTGGCTCGGGCAAGTCCTCACTGGCCTTTGATACGCTTTATGCGGAAGGGCAGCGCCGCTATGTGGAAAGCCTCTCCGCCTACGCCCGGCAATTCCTGGACCAGATGGAAAAGCCGGACGTGGATTTCATTGAAGGCCTTTCGCCCGCCATCGCCATCGAGCAGCGCAGCGCAGGAGCAAACCCGAGGTCCACCATCGCGACCACCACGGAAATCTACGATTACCTGCGCGTTCTGTTTTCGGCAGTCGGGCAGCCTCACGATCCGGCAAGCGGGCGTCCCTTAGTACGGCAAACGCCGCAGGAAATCGTGGATGGGATTCTCGCCTATTCGGCGGAGACAAAGATCGTCGTACTCGCGCCCCTGGTGGAAAATGAGCGGGGCGAATTCCGGGATGTGGTCGAGAAATTGCGGCGCGAAGGCTTCGTTCGCGCGCGGATTGACGGCGAGATCATCGAGCTTGGGCGGCCAGAGCCGATTCGGCTCGCGAAAGCCGAGAAACACACCATCGAAGCGGTGGTTGACCGGCTGGTAATTCGTGACGGAGTGCGCGTCCGCCTGGCGGACTCGGTTGATACCGCGCTGAAGTGGGGTGGAAATAAGCTCCTGGTGCTGCGGGACGTGGGACAGGCGTCCCGCTTCTCAGCACACGACGCTGCCAACGGCACGCCTGCGCCACGAGATGGATGGCTCGCCGAGCGGTACTCGACTGAGTACGGCGACGCGGAGAGCGGCTTCAGCCTGGGCGAGCTGACGCCGAAACATTTTTCGTTCAACAGTCACTTCGGGGCGTGCCCGGGGTGTCACGGGCTCGGCACCCAGCCGGTAATTGATCCCGAGCTGATGATTTCCGAGCCGCAAAAATCGCTCGCCGAAGGCGCGGTGACGCCGTGGCGGCGCGGCCCGAAGCGCATGCAGGCTTATTATCGGAAGCTGCAAAACGCGCTCGTGAAACATTTCGGCGTGGATGAAGACGCACCGTTTGCTGAGTTGCCGGAGAATTTCAAAAACGCGCTGTACTTCGGCACGGGTGACACACCAATCGAGGTGCAGTTCGGGAGCAATGGCGAACGGCAAGCGGTGAGCAAACCGTTTGAGGGTTTGGTGCCGCAGATGCAGCGGCTCTACGATCAAACCGAGAGCGAGTTCACGCGCAACCGGATTCGCTCATTCATGACGCGCGTGCCGTGCACGACGTGCCAAGGCGCGCGACTCCGGCCTGAGATTCTAGCGGTGACAATCTGTAGCCGCTTGCCGAGCGAACTCTGGGGAGCGCACGCGCCCTCGCGTGCTGGTTTCGGCGCCCCGCCGAAACATCTCTCGCTCGAGGAAGCTCGCGATGGCGAGGGCGCCATTGCCAGCACGCGAGGCGCGTGCGCTCCCCAGTCGGAACCGGTCGAGCTGAACATTCATCAATTCACCCAGCTCACCATCGAAGCGGCCGCGGATTTCATTCGCGGCATCGTACTCACGCAGCAGCAGCAACAGATCGCCGCGGAAGTTGTGCGCGAGATTCAATCGCGACTGGAGTTCCTGCTGGAAGTGGGGCTCGGCTACCTTACCCTGAATCGCGAGAGCGGTACGCTCAGCGGCGGGGAAGCGCAACGCATTCGCCTTGCCACGCAAATCGGCTCCGGGCTCGCAGGTGTACTTTATGTCCTGGACGAGCCCAGCATCGGATTGCACCAGCGGGACAATGCGCGGCTGCTCGGCACGCTGAAACGGCTGCGCGATCTCGGCAATTCCGTCATCGTGGTTGAGCATGATGAAGAGACAATCCGCGCGGCGGATCACATCATTGACCTCGGGCCGGGCGCGGGACCGCGCGGCGGCGAGATCGCGGCGCAAGGCACACTTGAAGACGTTCTTCACGCCTCCAATTCGCAGACGGCCGATTATCTTTCCGGCCGGGCGAAAATTGCGGTGCCGCGAAACCGCGTGCAGCCGAATACCGATCGCGCATCGGGTTGGCTAACGATCGCCGGAGCTAACGAGAACAATTTAAAAAATGTCACCGCATCATTTCCGCTCGGTTGCTTCACGTGCGTGACGGGCGTTTCCGGCAGCGGCAAATCCACATTGGTGGACGATATTTTGCGGCGGGCGTTGTTCCGCCATTTCTACAACTCGAAGGACAAACCGGGCGCGTTTGCACGGTTGCGCGGCGTCGAGCAGATCGATAAGGCGATCGTCATCGACCAAAGCGCGATCGGCCGCACACCGCGCTCAAACCCGATCACGTACACCGGTGCGTTCACACCCATCCGCGAGCTGTTCGCGCAACTGCCCGCGGCGCGCGTGCGCGGCTATGACGCGGGGCGATTCTCGTTCAATGTCAAAGGTGGACGGTGCGAGAATTGCGAGGGCGGCGGGCTGATCAAAGTCGAGATGCATTTTTTGCCTGACGTGTACGTCGAATGCGAAGTTTGCCATGGGCGCCGTTACAATCGCGAGACGCTGGAGATCACCTACAAAGGCAAGAACATCGCCGATGTACTCGATATGACTGTGGATGAAGCGGCGCGTTTTTTTCGCAATGTGCCGAGCGTTTCGGATAAACTGAACGCGCTGCTCGATGTCGGGCTCGGTTATCTGCGGCTGGGACAGGCCGGCACCACCTTGAGCGGCGGTGAAGCGCAACGCGTGAAGCTCGCGACCGAGCTGGCCAAGAAAGCGACCGGTCGCACATTCTATATCCTGGATGAACCAACGACCGGTTTGCATTTCGCCGACATTGAGAATCTGCTGCGCGTACTAATGAAGTTGCGCGATGCGGGTAACACGCTGGTCGTGATCGAGCACAACCTGGAGATGATCAAATGCGCCGATTGGATCATTGATCTGGGACCGGAAGGTGGCGAGCGCGGGGGACAGATCATCGGCGCCGGCACGCCGGAGCAGATCGCGCACATCGCAGGCAGTTACACCGGCAAGTTTCTGCGGCCGCTGCTAAGATGAATCCGCATGCTCGGAGGCAACGGCGCGGCCCGCTCGTACTCAGGAGCCGGCGCGCTTGCCCAGTAATCGCGCTCGTACTTTTCACGACGACAGCTCTCGCCGCCGATCCCAGCGCGCGGATCCGAGAGGCCGCGCAGCCGCTGGACGAAGGAGTACCGGAAGTGGCCGCGTCACAATTGCAAGCACTCCTGCCGAACTTGAGCGGCGCAAATCTGGCAACAGCCAAGGAACGGCTCGGCGAAGCGCTTATCGCGGCGCAACGGCCAGCAGAGGCTCTGCGCATCGCCGATTCACTGCCGCAATCGAGCGAAGCCAGGTTTCTGCGCGCGGAGGCGCTGGCGAAGCTGGATCGGTTTGAGGACGCGCTCGCGAGTTATCGCGAGGTGGCAGCGGATAATTCCGCGCCGCAACGTACTCTCGCCGCGTTTCAATCCGCCGAGATGTTGCGCGGGCTCAATCGCACTGATGAAGCGCTCGCGGCGTATCGTGTGGTAGCTAACGATGCGCGGGTTGGAAACGCGGCGCGTCTGCGCGAGGCCGAACTGCTCATCAGCAAAGGCGATGCTTTCGGCGCGAAGCGGCTGCTCGATCACGCGCAACCGAAGGGAACAGTGGAAAAGCGGCAAAAACGATTTCTGCGGGCGCGCGTGGAAATGCTCGAGCACCGGCCGGACAAAGCGATTTCGTTGCTGGAACCACTCGTCAAAAAACCAGAGGGCACAACGCATGAAACATGTATCGCCGCGCTTTTCGCGATTGCAGATGCGCATCTGGAAATCAACGCACCGGAAAGCGGCGATGATTACCTGGAAGATTACATCGACCGGCACCCGAATGATCCTGAGCTGGAGCGAGTTTTCGCGAAGCTCGATGAAATCTATCGCCACGAACGCAAGCCTAACCGCGGTGAGCTTGAGCGATGGATTCAGGACCCGGCGCAGCCGCGGCGCGGATTTGCCCGCTGGTACTTGGCGCAGCTCGATTGGCGCACTGGCCGCCAGGCCGAAGCACTCCGGCAATTCGAGGCACTGCGAACAGCGGCGGTAAATTCTCCCGCGCTCGCTCCGGCGCTTCTGCAATATGCGCGCATCGAGATTAATCGCGGCCGATTCAACTCCGCGCTCGATATTCTCACGGCGGCGGAAAAGGCTGCACCGCGGGCTGAGATTGCAGCGCAAATAAACTTCGAAGCGGGACGGGCGATGTACGGCGCGCGCCGATTTGAAGAGGCAGCGGCGAGATTCACCAGAGTGAAAACGACCCGGCTGGCCAACGATGCAATCCTCAATGCATCGCTGGCATGGCTGCAAGCCGGCAATACGACGCAAGTACAGGCAGGCGCGAGCGCGCTGGCGGTCAGCGGCGACAAAGATGCGCAGGCCGATCTGGCGCTCGAGCAGGCGTTGACGGCGGCGAGCAAGGGAGAAAAGAACGCGGCGACGTTGCTCCAGGATTTTGTGCGGCAATTCCCAACCTCTCAGCGGGTGGCGGAGGCGCACCTCGCGCTAGCCGAGCTCGCGTTTCACGCTGCGCCGCCAAAGCTGGAGCAGTCGGACAAGGGACTTGCGATGGCGCGCGACGCGCATCCTTCGCCAGCGGTGATAGAGCGGAGCGCGTATCTCGCTATCTGGCTCGCTGACGCCCGCGGCAGTGATAGCGATGCCGTAATCCGCTCCGCGAGCGAGTTTCTCCACGAGTACCCGCAGTCGAGTCTCGCCGGCGAAGTACGAATGAAGCTCGCGGAAACGCATTTTCGCCGTCAGGATTTCGCCAACGCACAGACGCAGTTTGAAATTCTCGCCCAGGAGAACCCACAATCTCCTCTCGCCGAAAAGGCGCTCTTTCTCGCCGGACAATCGGCCGAGGCATCGATGACGAGCCATTCACTCGAGCGCGCGCTCGAGCTGCTGACGCAAGTGGTGAAAATGGATGGTGATCTGCGCTGGACGGCGCGAAATGAACAGGCAGCGATCGAGCGGCGACTGCGCAAACCGCAGGATGCACAGGTGCTGTATGACGAAGTCCTGAAGGGTGACGCGCCCGTTGCGGCGAAGGACGAAGCGCTCTGCGGAAAAGCCGACATCCTGGTCGAGCAGGCGAAGGCGGATTCGGCCGATCTCGCGCGTGCCGTCGCTCTCTACGACCAGCTTGCGAACGAAGCTGCGGCGAACGCGGACTGGCGAAACCAGGCGCTGTTCAAGAAAGCCCTTTGCCTGGAAAGACAGACGGATCGCGCCGGCGCGCTTGCCACTTTTTACCGCGTCCTCGATACCGATATGGCGCCAGGCAAACAGCCCGAATTCTTCTGGTACTACAAGGCCGGCTTCAACGCCGCGCGCCTGCTCGAGGAAGATCAAAAGTGGAATTCCGCGGCATCAGTTTACGAAAAACTGGCGGCGGCAAATGGACCGCGCAGCGACGAAGCAAAAACGCGCCTCAGCCAACTGCGGCTCGAGCATTTTCTCTGGCAGGATTAGACGAATTGTTGCCTGAAAAAGAGGGCGAAACCGCCGACGATTTTGTTTGCAATCGATAAGGATCATCTACATACTTCAGTTATGAAAACACCGCGCAGGCTGCGTCGCCTGACCGGTTGGGTTAGTCGGTGCGCGCTGGCGTTTGTCACGCTGGCATTTTGCGCATCGACCTTTGCTTCAGATCCGAGCAAAAACGTAGTCATGCCTGCCAGAGCGCAGGCCAAAGCTCAACGTACAGCACAACCCGCCATCGCGCCGGCTGCTGCCAAGAAGCAGTACTACGTAATGATCTCGCCTTCGGCAATTCCCCAACCGTTCGAGCGCATCGCTACACCGATACCGACAACTGCTGTCCCGATGCAGATCATCGGGAACAACAGAGGCCAATAGCACCGGCAAATATCCGGCGCTGCTGCCCCGCGCTCACACAGAGCGCGGGAGGGAGGCGGGTTATTTATCTGTTCTCCGCATCAGCGCACGCAGCCGCCGCCCGGTTTTTTCTATCGGTTCGCTGCGAGCTGCCCCGAGTAAGCGCCGATAAGTCTTTCGCCCGTTCTCCATCTCGCGGATAAAGTCGCGGGCAAATTTTCCGCTGCGAATGTTCCGCAGGGCCTTCGCCATGTTGCGGCTGACGTGCTCGTCCACGATGGCGGGCCCGACGGTGAGATCTCCCCACTTCGCCGTATCGGAGATCAGGTCACGCATTCCCGCGATTCCCGCTTCGTGGATCAAATCAACGATGAACTTCAATTCGTGCACGCATTCGAAGTACGCCAGCTCAGGCGCGTACCCGGCCCGCACCAGAGTGTCGAACCCGCGGCGGATCAGCGCCGTCGCCCCCCCACAAAGTACCGCCTGTTCACCAAACATGTCCGTCTCTGTTTCCTCGCGAAACGTCGTCTCGATGATCCCGGCGCGCGCGCAGCCGATCGCCTTCGCCCAAGCCAGCGCTGTCCCGCGCGCATCCCCGCTGAAATCCTGCGCCACAGCGACAAGGGCGGGAACGCCACGCCCTGAGATAAATTCGCGCCGCACCATCGGCCCAAGACCCTTCGGCGCGACCATGATGACGTCCAATTCCGGCGGCGGTCTCACTGTTCCGTACACAACGGTGAAACCGTGCGCGAAGAGCAGCGCCTGGCCGGCGCGCAAATGGGGCGCAATCTGCCGCGCGAAAATCCGCGGCATGCTCGTATCCGGCAACGCGAGAAAGACAATATCGCTCCGCCGAACGGCCGCGGAAGTTTCGATAACGCGAAGACCTCGCGCACGTGCCCGCGCGCGAGACCGGCTTCCTCGATGCAGCCCGATCACGACATCGAATCCGCTGTCGCGAAGGTTCAACGCATGGGCATGACCTTGCGCGCCGAAGCCGATGACGCCGCACATTTTTCCCCGCAGCGGCGCAAGCTTGATTTGCTTATCGCGAAGGATGCGGACAGGCACACGGCAGATTGCCAGCCGAATGTGCCAAGTTCAATCGCGGCGTTGCGCCTGTTAATCAACGGCATGCGCCAGATCGCGCATGTGGGAAACTTTCGCCAGCGTGACCTGCGCTTCGCGCGTTCGCCCCATCTCTTCCAGCAGCGTGGCGAGCAGAAAGTACTGGCTCGGTTTGTCAGGCTGCCGCGCGATTGCGCGAAGCTGTGCGCGACGCGCGTCGTCGAAGCGTCTTTCGCCGGCGTAGATGTGCGCCAGCAGGTTGAGCGCTTGCACATCGTGCACGTCGAGCAGCGCGGCGAAACTAAGTGAGCGTTCCGCGTTCGAAACATCGCCCGTTTGCGCATACAACTCACCCTCAGCCAGGCGGGCGCCCTGGTGCCACCAGTTGCGTTTGGCAAATTCGCGCACCAGCGCCAGCGCCTCCGTTGCCCGATTGTTCTCGCGCAGGAGCTCGGATTCCAGGCTGAGCAATTCCCACGTGTCAGGATAATCGTGGCGCGCCTGCTCAAGCACCGCCAGCGCTCCTGCATCATCGTGCGTACTATGACGCAACTGCGCGAGGTTGCGCGCCGCCAGCCACGAACGCGGATAACCTTTGGCATAAACTGGCGCCTCCCTGGCCGAGCGCGCGAAGAGCGCTTCCGCTTCCGCCGTTTTTCCCTCGCGCGAAAGAGCGTACCCGAGATCGTTGCGGGCGACGCTGTAATGCGGATCAATGGCCAGAATCCGCCGGCACATTTCCTCCGCTTTCGCATAAGCACCGCGGTTCGCATAGCACTGCGCGAGATTCACCATCACGCGCCCGCTACGGCCACCGGCCGCAAGCGTCCGGGTAAAAAATGTTTCCTCATCGTGCCAGTCAGTGCTGCGGATGAAGCTGCGCACGCCGAGCCCGAGTACGGCAATGAGCGCGCCAACCGGTACTAATTTCAGCGCAGGCCGCGGTAGCTTGACTGCGCATCCCGCGAGAAAAATCAGCGCGCCCACGCTCGGCAGGTAAAGCCAGTGCTCCGCCACGGTCGCGTTCAGCTGTACTAAATTTGAGATCGGCAGAAACCCGGCAAAGAACCAGAGCGCACCAAGAATTCGCAGCCGTTGCCCGGGACCTCTTTTGACGCAGCCGAGTACGAGGCAAATCGCAAACGCTGCTCCGAGCAGCGAAAGATATTCGATTCCCGCGGCGCTACGCCAGCTCATCTGGTTTCGCAGTGTACTTGCGTCGAAAATCGTGCGCTCCATGTGCAAATTAGACGGCCACGCCAGCAGCCGCGCGTAATCGCCCAGCGCACGCAACATCAGCATCGCGCGCACTGGTGCAGGCCAATTGTCCACTGCCGGTCCGCTACCGGCATACGGCGGCAGTTGCCGAAGGACTGAGTACGCGCCGATCAGCAGCGACGTGCAGATAAGCGTCGCGATTTTATTTTGCCGGCTCCGCGCGCCCGGGAAAGCGAGCGTGTGGACGAGAAAAATGACGAGCCATACGCAGGCAATCTCGCGCGAGCAAAGCGCAAGCATCCCGGCCACTGCCGCGCCGCAGTACACCACTGATTTCAGCGCGCTCGACAGCGCTTTTCCCGCTTCCAGGTAAAGCAACCACCCAGCGGCCGCGAAAGCGAACGCGAGACTGTCCGCCCGGCCGGAGACGTAATCCACCGCGGCGGAATGCACCGGATGAACCATCCAGACTGCGCTCGCCACAAACGCGGCGAAACGAGGGTTGAAATTCTCCGCTCCGGTCGAGCCTGGAGCATTTAGACGGAAAAGTACGGTGAGCAACCGGAAGAGCAGCAACCCCGCCGCCACGTGGAGCAAGACACTGCTTAAGTGAAATCCTGCCGCATCGGTATTCCAAAGGTAGTAATCGAGCAGGTAAGAGAGGTTCTGGACCGGGCGATAGTAGGTGGAGGTCGAGCCGAGAAAGAGGTAGTGACGGAACGCCTCCAGCGCGAGGAGCGGGCTTTTGATGAAGGGATTGTCGCGCGCGAGGTAAACATCGTCCCAAACGAAGTCTGCCTGAAGCGACGGCAAGTGGACGATCACGCCGGCGAGCGCCAGCGCGCAATATTGCAACCACGGTTTCGCAGAGAGATCGCGCACCCGGCGTTGTGCAATGGCAGCGTTCAAAAGCGGCAACGAACCTCTCGTGGGATTAAAGCAAACGAGCGTCCTCTCGACTCGAACGAAAGGACGCCCATTTGGCTCGTGCGATCGCAAACGCGAACGCAGTGGCATGATTCCGTACTACGGACCGTAAGGCGACCAGAAGCCGGTGCCGGCCACGTCGGACAAAACCGCCCAGCTGGCGGCACTCACGCTCGGAATCGAGTCCACGTACTGCGTGCCGTACGCATTTCCCAGCAGGTCTCTCCCGCTGTTGTAGAGCAGGCTGTTTTTCTTCAGGTAGTTCGTCCAATCGGCAACACCGACCTGGGCTCCGGTCGTGCGGTTTGTCTCGATGGCGTACTGATCGACGGCCGCATCGATCATGCGCAAGTCGTTGAGAATGCGGCTGGCTTGGGAGCGCTTACGCGCACGCAGGAAGCCGGGCACCGCAATCGCGGCCAACAGCGCGATGATCGCGACTACGATCATGATTTCCACGAGGGTGAAACCCCCGCGGCGTTTGTGTAATTGGTTAAACATGGATGCTTTCTGTTTCTGATTAATGTTTTTATTGCGCTCCGTGGCACTCGCCGCGGATCAGGTGCATGTAAAAGCAGTCGCAGTGCCATAGGTCTGGCTTTTTAGAATTGCCAGAAGATGCGGGTAAATGCCCCCTCAATGCTTTGCCCTCCGGCCCACTTCTCGCTTCTAGCAAGTTCCATCCGCCATGACCCCTCCGAGAAAAGCGCGCCAAATTCACCAATCCCCAGCTCTCTGGATTTTTGGCGGCGTTTTGCTCCTTCGTCTCGTCGTCCTGACGCGGCTAAGCGCGTCCCCTTTTCTCCTCCCATCAGGCGGCGACACGCAGTTTTACAATGATTGGGCCCGGCGCATCGTCGCCGGACACGGCGCAACCGCTCTCGCCTTCTATGGGCTGCCGGGCTACGCCTGGCTGCTCGCAGCGCTTTATCGCGTGGCCGGCTACAATCCGTTTCTGCCCGGACCGTTACAGAGCGCTGCCGACGCGGGCACGGCCGCGTTGCTTTACCTGATCAGCAGATCGGTTTTCGCCACAACGGGGAAGCGGCTCGCTGCCATCACCGGCTTCATCGCGGCCTCGGGCTGGGCCTTTTTCGTTCCGGCGCAAACCTATGCCGCCATTCTCATGCCGACCAGCCTGGCGGTCTTTATTTTCTGGTTTGTTGTTTGGTGGATCATACGAAATGACAGCGCGCGGCGTAGTTATGCCGCGCTCGGTTTGGGATTGCTGGTCGGGATCACCGCGACCGCAGTGGCTACTATCCTGTCGCTCGTCCCGCTCCTGTTCGGCGCAATGTTTGGACGAGAGAAACATCGGCAAAGCGTGAAGAGCGGCATCGTGGCGGCGGCTTTACTGTTCCTCGGGCTCGCCGCTGGCACGTCGCCTTGCTGGATGCATAACTACTTTGTCGCGCACGATCATGTGCTGCTCTCCGCCCACAGCGGCATCAACTTTTGGATCGGTAACAATCCACAAGGGAACGGCTATCCGCGCCTGCCGCCGGGTTTGAGCGCGGGTCAGGCGGCGATGTTACACGATTCAATCACGGTAGCGGAGAAGGCCGCCGGTCATCGGCTGAAGCGCGGTGAGGTGTCGCGCTACTGGTCAGGGCGGGCGCGCGATTACATTCAGCAACATCCGATTGCCTGGCTGAAGCTTCTCGCCGTAAAGCTGCGCAACCTTGTCAGCGCTTTTCAGTACGATGACCTCAGTTTCATCACCACGTTACGCGCGAATGCGATCACGTTTCCCGGCATTTACTTTGGGCTCGCCGCGTCGCTCGCATTGCCCGGCTTGCTCCTGGCCTGGCGCTCGGCACGCCAGTCGCGCTGGATCATGGTCGCCGTCGCACTTTACGGCGCCGCGTTGCTGCCGGTATTCATCACCGAACGCTACCGGCTGCCCATCGTTCCCGGTCTGCTAATCTTCGCCGCCTTGGGGTTGGTTTCGCTGTGGCAGAATATCCGTTCCGCAAAGTACAAGCCCTGTCTTGCCTACGCCGCGGCGACCATGTGCGCCGCTGTCATCGTTTCATGGCCGCAACGTGATCGGGCGCTTTGGGCGCTCGACCCCTATAACTCAGGGCGGCTCGCCCTCGAAGCCAACCAGCTCGATGTCGCGCAAAAGGACCTTGAGCTCGCGCACGCCTACGTTCCGAATAACGCCGAGACAATCTTCGCGCTCGGGAATCTGGAACTTGCACGAGGAGATGCAAACCTTGCGGCTAGTTTGTACGAGGAGACGCTCGCGCTCGAAGCTGATCACCGCGGAGCATTGAATAACCTTGCTGTACTCAAGCTTAACCTGGGTCACGGAGACGAGGCTCGCGCATTACTCTCCCGCTCCGAAGCCGCTGAGCCAGGCAACGCAAAAACACACTACCTGCTCGCCCAGGCCATGCTCGAGCAAGGCGAACGCGAAGACGCCCGCCGCGAGATAGCTCGCGCGCTCGAGCTTGCCCCCGGCCAGGCGGAGTTCGCCACGCTTAATACGGAACTAAACCACGACTAGCGTACTTACTTTATAAGGTGAGTAGCGCGAGCAAGCTGGAACGATATAGGATCGTATATCTCACCAGCTACAAAAAGACGCTGGTACTGCCAAAGATTAGTTGCGCTCAGCAACACGACCATTCCGGCTATGGCGAACGGTCGCCAATTCCGCCGTACTTTTTCCGCAAGTAGTTCCACCTGCAAAAAGGCCAGCCAGCACAACGGTAACTCCCAGTAGGCCGCATAGCGCAGACTCATTCCATGGCTCACCGCCGACATCACGACGAAGCTCGCCCCAAGGAATATGGCAAGAGCGGTGTCGACCGATCGTCGTAGATGGAAGATAGCCCCTAAAGCAAATGTCGTGATTAGCGGCGATAGTAATATGAAATCAATCAGGTAACGGTACCACGGACCATCCTGTGCCATGACGGAATAGATATTGTGCCCGGACTTGCTCTCGAACACGTAGTAGAACTGCACCAGTTTAGTTATTCCGCCCGTCAATGTCGCCAGGACGGCAATCGCAACTACTGGGCCAGCCATTGTAGCGACCCACAAACGCCACGGGCAACAGCCCTGGAGACCATACCACAGTAGAACAGCACACAAACCGACCACGACAAAGGCGGCGCTTTCCTTTGTGAGTACGAGAAGTACAAGGCTGGCAAAATAGGCTGCAAGCCAGCCCAGGTGTCGAGGGCAACGAAGATTTTCCCACGCCAGCCATACTGCTGTCGTTGCCCATAAACTAAAGTAACCATCGACCAGAGCTCTTTGGCTCAAGTGAATAGCTAGGGGAGAAGTAGCCATCAGGCATCCTATTCCTAGCATCGCTCCCATCCCGAGTGCGCGGTAACTAAAAGCCAACGTTATCAGCAGCGTGAGTATCGCTGCCCCGCAATTCAGATATCGCAGCGCGACGAATGGTGACACTTGGAACACCTCCGCAACGGCATATGCCGGCAGAAGAAAGCCTACTCGTGTCGCTGGGACGATTGCGTCGGCCGTACGCTGCTGTCGTTCAAGGCAAACGCGCATAACCAGGTCGTAGTTCAGTGCGCCGCTTTTTTCGATTTCAGTGAGGAAAACGGTGTAGGCATGCTCGTCGAATCCGACGCCGCGGAATCCGCTCGAGCAGTAAACTCTCACCACAATCCCGATGAAGAGTACCAGAAGGAAAAGAAGAACTCGCGAGGCCGCTGTGCTGAATCTAGAAGCGCGGCTCTTCGACGTAGCCACCCCCGGGTTCGCCGCTAGAGGCGCGGCGCCGAGCGTCCCTACCGGAGCGAATTCCATCGGAATTGCTGCTGCAATTCCCGTGCTAAGCCATCGCTCAAACTTACTCGACCTATCCAGCGCGTCGCATTGGCGTAAAGGCTGCTCTGATTATTCGGCTCTCGCTCCTCGATGTCCCAACTAAACCCCAATGCTCTT
>Ga0213881_10000534_pt1 | contig 23810 bp, 21 predicted proteins | sample BarmaccoBMER_R08_FD_160104 | JGI IMG/M metagenome (GOLD analysis project Ga0213881, IMG submission 160104) | Barbacenia macrantha exposed rock microbial communities from rupestrian grasslands, the National Park of Serra do Cipo, Brazil - ER_R08 ... | reverse complement strand
ACCGTCAAGGTGCTCCTCAACCTGGCAGAGATAACGGCGTCAACACCCTTATCGTCCCAGGTCAGGAGCACCTTTTACGGTCGACGCGCCGATCAGCTACATGCCCGGATGAAAAGCCAGGGCTAGCGCGTATCTCGTAGATCTCGTCGTATGTGATCGACCCTCCTGCCGCCGAGACCGGGCCTACCCTTGGCTACGCAGCTCGTGTCGTGTCACGGTTGTCGGGTGCGCATCATCGTCGCCATGCTGGTGATGGTCGCGATCAGTGTGGTGGGATGCGGGGGCACCCACGCCGACCACAGCGCTGGGTCGCCTGCCGGTATGTCGCGATCGGTAATCAGGGTCACCAGCCCGGACTTCGCCGATGGTGCTCCCCTGCCGGACCGCTACACCTGCCACGGCGCTGGGATCTCACCACCACTGCGGTTCTCAGACGTGCCAACGGGAGCGGCCGCGTTAGCGGTCATCGTCACCGATTCCGACGCGCCCGGGGGCCCCTACACCCATTGGGTCGTGTTCGACCTGCCGCCCCAGGTGCACGAACTGGCCTCGGCGAGCCTCCCGCCGCAGGCCCGGCAGGCAACCAACAGCGCAGGCACGATCGGCTACAACCCGCCATGCCCGCCCAGCGGGACGCATCACTACCAGTTTGCCCTCGTCGCTCTACGCGATCGGATCGAACTCCCCGACGGTGCCCCGCTCCAGCGGGCGATCCAGCAGATCCGGGCTCAGGCCCTGGCACACGGCACGCTAGTCGCCACCGTGAAGCGCCCTTGACCGCGGGGGTGAGAAGCGGGTCTGGCCTTCTGGGCGCCTCGTCGCCGAAGGCTTGCGTCGGCACGTGGTCATCGGCCACACTGTCCGATGGCGATGAGGCTCGCCATAACCGCGGATCACCCAAACCGCTAACGGCCTCTACCTCAGTACCTAGCGTTACCGCGCTGCTCGACGGTAGAGGAGGTTCGGGATGCCCGAAGGGCCCCAGGCGGTTGAAGGGCACTGGATGAGCCGGCGCGCCGAGCGGCGATGCCGGCAATGATGCTTCCTATCCCCGTGGTGCAGGCCCTCCAAGTCTTGACGGTGCTCCTTGCCGGGCCGGGGGTCAACGGCGTGATCGCCCGGGTGGAGGCGCGGTTACAGGGTCAGCGCGGGCCGCGCGTGCTGCAGCCCTACTTCGACATCGCCAAGCTGTTTCGTAAGGAAGCACTGGCGCCGACCGGGGTGGGCTGGGTGTTCTTGGCCGCCCCCCTCATCGCCATGACCTGCTACCTCACCGTGCCCCTGCTCATCCCGGTGCTCACCGCGTTCCCGCTGCCGTTGGGCTATATGGGTGACATTCTGGGTGGCGGGTTCATCCTCGCCCTGGCCAGCTTCGTGATCGCCATCGCCGCCGCCAGCACCGGATCGCCCTATGCGCAGTTGGGGGCCAGCCGGGCGAAGACCTTTTCCGCGATCACCGAGCCGGTGGTGCTGTTCGTGGTGTTCACCGTCGCGCTGGTGACCGGCACCGACCTGCCGTACGCGCTGGCCAAGACGGTGCGCGCGTCGGCTGACCAGATCGTGCGCCCGGCGCACCTGCTTGCCGCGGCGGCGTTGTTCATGGTGATCCTCTCGGAGACCGGGCGGATCCCGGTCGAGACGCACACCGGCACCAATGAGTTCGGAATGATCGGCCAGGCTCGGTCCTTCGAGTACTCCGGCCCCTACCTGGCGCTGCTGCGCTGGGGCTCGGCGATGAAACAGCTCATCCTGTTCGTGATCTTCATTAACGTCTTCGTCGCACCGTGGGGCTGGCCTCGGAGGGCACCCCGCTCGCCGTGACACTGGCGATCTTGGCGCTGCTTGGCAAGGCAGCGCTGCTCGGAGCCGGCATCGCGGTGATCGACGACTCGTTCGCCAAACTTCGCCTTTTCAAGATCACCGAATTCGTGTCGGCCGCCTTCATGCTGGCTGTCCTGTCAGTCTTCACGCTGTTCTTCGGGGGTGGCTGATGGCCCCGTTCCTGGCAGGTGTCGCCGCGCCGCCGTCCAGCTACGCCGGGCTGACCACGACGTTGGCCGTGCTCATGCTGGTGATCGAGTTCGGCATGCTGCAGGCCACCCTGTTGCGCTCCCAGGTCCGGCTCTACGCCGCGCAGTCGGTGGTGATCTGCATTCTCGCGGTCGTGGTGGCCTTCTTCCGGGGCGTGCCCGAACTCTACGGTCTGGCGGCGTTCTCGGTGCTGCTCAAGGTGATCGCCGTCCCGCTGGTCATGCTGGCCCTGCTGCGCCGGACCAACCAGGAGATCGCCGCCAGTCGCGCTCTCGGGGTGGCCAGCATGGTCCTGCTCGCGGTGGGAGTAGCCGCCTTCGGATTCTTCGCCAGTGCCCGGTTCGGGCTGAGCAGCCCGGTACTGCCGGCAAGTGCGCTCGCGGTGGCCGTGGCCATCGTTCTGGTGTCGTTCGTGCTGATGATCCTCCGTCGGGACGTTGCCTCCCAAGCGATCGGGTTTTTCGCGCTGGAAAACGGGGTGGCGCTGGCCAGTCTGGTGGTCGCCGCCGGGATGCCGCTGATCCTCGAGGTGACGTTCCTGTTCGACCTGCTGGTCGCTGTCGTGGTGTTCGCCGTGTTGATCCGGGTGCACCACGAGCAGTCGGAGTCACTGTCCACCGCCACGCTCACCGAGTTGCGGGGGTGAGGGCATGACAGTCGTACTCGTCGCCCTGGTGGTGGCCCCGCTGCTCGGAGCGCTGCTGGCGCTGCTGCCGGGACAGTGGATCGCGCCCGGTGCCACCGTGGCAGCCGGCGTGGCGTGCCTAGCTCTGGCCCTGGCCTTGGTGCCCGCCGCGGCTGCGGGAGGAGTTGCCGTGGGTTTCCTGCGGGCCGACGCCATCTCAGTGATCTTCAATCTGGCTACCGCGTTCCTCTACGCCACGGGGGCGATCTACTCCATCGGCTACCTGCGCGGCGAACGCCAGCGAGCGGACTTTGCCCGCTACTCGCGGCTGTTCTGGGTCGGGCTGAACCTGTTCGCCGCCGCCCTGCTGTGGGCTCCGTTGATGAACGGCCTCGCGCTGCTGTGGATCGCGGTGGAGATCACCACCGTGGTCTCCGCACTGCTGGTCGCCCTGGATGGCACCCGGCAAGGCGCGGAGGCCGCGTGGAAGTACGTGCTCATCGCCTCAGCCGGGTTGGGCATCGCGTTGCTCGCCACCATCGTCATGTACTACGCCGGCGCCACGGTGTTCGGGCCTTCCCATAACCTGGCCATCGCACCGCTGCTGCGCGCGGGGCCGATGCTGCCGCACCCCGCGGTGCGGCTGGCGTTCGTGCTCGCGGTGGTCGGGTTTGGCACCAAGATGGGGCTTTTTCCGGTGCACACCTGGTTGCCCGACGCGCACTCCGAGGCCCCCACCCCGATCTCGGCGATGCTGTCCGCCTCGTTGCTCGCGGTCAGCTTCTATGCCGTGCTGCGCTACTACCAGATCGCCGCCGCCACCCTGGGCGGCGGTTTCCCCCGCGGGGTGCTCCTGGTGTTCGGCATCCTTTCCCTGCTGCTCGCCGCGGTGTATCTCCTCGAGCAGCTCAACCTCAAGCGGTTACTGGCCTACTCCAGTGTCGAGCACATGGGTGTCCTGGCCATCGGGGTCTCCTTCGGCGCACCGATCGCCTTTGCCGGCGTGCTGTTGCACGTGCTGGCCCACGCCGCGGCCAAGGGCAACGCCTTCTTCGGTGCCGGTGTACTGGTGCGCGCTTACCACACCAAGGATCTTCGACGGATCCGGGGTGGGCTTGACCGCCTGCCGTGGAGTGCCCCGTTGTTCCTCTGTGCCATCCTCGCGCTGTCCGCGATGCCGCCGTTCGGGCTGTTCCGCAGCGAGTTCCTGATCGTCGCCGGCGGGCTGGGCTCAGCCCGCTACGCCCCGGCCGCAGCGCTGGTGGCCCTGGTCACCGTGGCGTTCGTCGGGCTGTCGAGGGCCACCACCCGGATGCTGTTCCTGCCCCGCTCGCCTGCGCCGCCAGCCGCGAGCGCGCCCCGGCGCGAGCCCAGCGCCTGGATGGTGGCGCCCATGGTGGTGGGGCTCGCCGCGCTGCTCGTGCTGGGCCTGCACCCCCCGGCGGAGCTCACCGCCCTCATCACCCGCGGGGCCGCTGAACTAGGAGGTGGGTGGTGAACGCGCGCGCGGTGCACAGTCCCGCTCAGGACCCCGTCGTCGCCCTGTACGGTACGTTGCGAGGGCGCTTGGCGGCCGGCCAGCGGTTCGCCGCGCTGCTGGGCCGCGGCGATCCCGCCAGCGGAACCGAGCTGTCCGCGCTCGTCGCGCACCACTGCGGCGTCACCCGCCTGGGTGCCACGCTGCCCGCCGGTGTCACCCACTACCCGGCCTTGACGCCTGCGCTGCCGGCGGCGTTCTGGTATGAGCGGGTGATCCACGACCTGGTTGGCCTGGTGCCCGACGGGCACCCCCGTCTGGACCCCTTAGTGCTGCCGCACCGCAATGACGGCAGCCCCCTGCCTCACCCCGGAGCGCCCGGCCAGCCGGAGCGAACCGAACCCGACGAGCGGGCACTGCCGGTGCAGCTGCACGGCACCGGGGTGTTCACCATCCCGCACGGGCCAGTGCGCTCCGGGGTGTTCGAATCAGTCGAGTACCTGGTGACCACCCCCGGTGAGGACATCCCCCAGCTGCGGATCCGGCCACACGCCAAGCACCGGGGCGTGCAGAAACAGTTCGAGGGCAGGACCGTCCAGGACGGTGTGCTGCTGGCGGAACGCCTTGAAGGCATCGCCTCAGTGGCCCACGCGCTGGCCTTTTCCCACGCTGTGGAAACCCTCACCGGCACGCACGTCCCGCTCGCGGCCGCGCTGATCCGGGTGCTGCACGCCGAGCTGGAACGCATCGCCAACCACCTCGACGTCCTCGGCAAGCTCACCGACGCCGCCGGTCTCGCGGTGGCCACCGCACGGTTCGGGCTGCACAAGGAGCACACCCTGCGGCTGGTGGGGGCGCTGTGCGGGAACAGGTTCGGCCGCGGCGTCGTCGTGCCCGGCGGCGTGGCCGCGCTGCCCCGGGTGCCCGCCGCTCAGCTCACCGACAAGCTCGAGGCGCTGCACCACGCGATCACCGGCGACGTGCGCGCGCTGCTGGACACCGCCTCGTTCCTGGACCGGGTCCGCACCGCCGGGGTGCTGGACCCCAGGCTGGCCCGCGACCACGGCGCGCTGGGCCCGATCGGCCGCGGCAGCGGTTACGCCGATGACTGCCGGGTGAACCGTCCCTACGACGGCTACCGCCAGCTCACCCCGCCCGCTGTCCCACTCCGCGACGCGGGAGACGCACAGGCCCGGATGCAGGTCCGCATCGAGGAGATCGACGCCGCGTTCCAGCTCGTGCGTCACGCCCTCGCCCGGCTGCCCGGCAGCGACCCCGAGAGACTCAGCGTGGTCATCACCGAGCCGGGTGCGGGGCAGGCCGTGGGGTGGGCCGAAGCTCCCCAGGGCGAGGTGCTCTACCTCCTAGAACTCACCCCTGACGGGCGGATCAGCTACTGCGCGCCGCGCTCAGCCTCCTTCCACAACCTCATGCTGTTCTCGTCGATCTTCACCGGTGACATCCTGACCGATTTCCCCTTCAACGAGGCCAGCTTCGGGTTATCCATCGCCGGGGTGGTGATGTAGATGCCGTGGGTACTGCGTGGTGGAGTGCGCCACGGGGTAGCCACCACCGGCTACCCCCGCCGGCCCGACCGCTACGCCGAGGCCTTCCCCGCCGCGGTGCGACCACTGCGCTCCGGCACCCCCAACGGAACACCCATCCCGGACACCCTGTGCCCGACCGGGGCGATCCGGAGCGAGGGCCAGGTGCTCCGAGTCGACACCGGCCGGTGCATCCTCTGTGGACGATGTGTGCGGGAGCGGCCAGAGCTGTTCGGCTGGGCACCCGGCAGCCAGACCGCGCGGTTGCACCGGGATGCCCTGGTCGTCCCACAACTGCCGGACACCGACGAGGCGATCGAGCGCCTCCGTCGGGCGCTTGCCGCCCGGACCAGCATGCTCCGCCGGTCCGTCCACGTCAGGCACGTCGACGCGGGCTCGGACGGCTCGGAGGAGTGGGAGGTCCTCGCCCTGCTCAACCCCGTCTACGACGTGCACCGGCTCGGGATCTTCTTCACCGCCAGCCCCCGACACGCCGACGTGCTCCTGGTCACCGGAACCGGATCGCACGGCATGGCCGAGCCACTGCGCCGCACGGTGGAAGCCACCCCCCGGCCGCTGGTCATGATCGCCGCCGGTACCGACGCGGTCAGCGGCGGGCTGCTCACGCCGGGCTATGCCACGGCCGGCGGGATCGGCGAGCTCCTCGAGGTCGATGTGTGGGTCCCCGGCTCACCCCCATCCCCGTTCAGCCTGCTGCATGCGCTGCTGCTGGCCGTCGGCCGGATCGCCCCGGAAGGTCCGGGATCCTGCCGATGATGTGGGTACTGCTCACCGCCTTGCTGGCGCTGCTCGGCGCCGGACTGCTTGATCTCGTCGTTGGTGTCCGGCACGCCGCGATACGCCCGGTCCCCTACCTCGTGAGCACCGTGGCGTCGGTGCTGCTCGTCGTGGTGGGTGCCGCCGGCATCTCCGACGCGGAGGTCTGGCTCGGGTTGGACTCTGTTCTGGGGTCGGGGGTGCTCGGCTCGGGGATCCTGGGTTTCGGCCCCCTCGCGCTGTCCGTCGATCGGCTCTCCGGGTTGTTCCTGGTGATCAGTTTTGCGGTCGCGGTGCCGGTGGGCCTGGTCTGCGCGGCCTGGGCCGCCCGACCGGGCCGGGTTGCGCACCGCAGCCTGGCGGCGACGCACTGCCTAACCCTGGGGTCGGTCGCCGTCATCATCACCGCCGACAACGCGTTCGTGTTCCTGCTGGGCTGGGAACTGCTCACCATCGCGTTCTACCTGCTGACCGGCTTCGAGCGCGGTAGGGTCGAGCGCGCCGACGCCGCGATCGTCACGGTGGCCCTCGGCAAGCTCAGCGGCGCGGCGCTGCTGCTCGGATTGCTGTTACTGGCCTCTCGCGCGGGTGGCTTCAGCTTTGCCGCGTTTGCCTCCCTGCCCCGCTCCGGGCTGCGCGACGCCGCGTTCGCGCTGCTCCTCGCCGGCTTCGCCGTCAAGGTCGGGCTGGTCCCGCTGCACGTCTGGATGCCGCGGGGCTACCGAGGAACTCCCGGCCCGCTGCGCGCGGTGATGGCCGGGGTAGCCGTCAACGTTGGCTTTTACGGGATGTGGCGCACCCTGGAGCTGCTGCGGGTGCCACCCGGCTGGCTGGCAGTGATCATCCTGCTGCTCGGCGGGTTCACCGCGCTGCTGGGTATCGCGCACGCCACCGTGCAGACCGACCTGGCCGAGGTGGTGGCGTACTCCAGTGTGGAAAACAGCGGCCTGATCAGCGTCGGATACGGCGTCGCCCTGCTCGGAGCGGCCCTGGGGCGGCCCCCGCTGCTCGCCGTGGGTCTGCTCGCGGCGACCCTGCAGACGGTGGCCCACGCGCTGGCCAAATCACTGCTGTTCTCGGCCACCTCGGGGATCCAAGATGCCACCGGCACCACCGAGCTGGAGGCGTTGCGCGGCGTCGGGCATCGCCTGCCCGCCAGCGGAACCGGCCTGGCGATCGGGGCGCTCACGCTAGCTGGGCTGCCGCTGACGGTGGGATTCGTCTCGGAGTGGTTCCTGCTCGAGTCGCTCATGCAGCAGTTCCGGGTCGGTCGGCTGGCCTACGCACTGCCGCTGGCGTTAGCCGGTGCCCTGGTCGCGATTACCGCGGGGTTCGCCGCAGTGGCGTTCGTCCGGATCATCGGGCTCACCGTGCTCGGGCCTCGCCAGCACGCCGAGACGATCCGCAGCCGCGACGTCGGCCCGCTGGGCGCCACCGGCCTCGCCATCCTCGCGGTCGGCTGCGTGGGCGTGGCCGCGGTTGCCCCGCTGTGGATCCGGGTGCTGATCGCCGGGCTTGAGCCGGTAGTGGGGCAGGACGTGACGGCCGGTGCCCTGAAATCGGAGTGGGTGCTGCAGCCGGTGTACTCCGAGTTCTCCGCCTTGTCGCCGTCTTGGCTCGCCGTGGTGATGCCGGTGCTGCTGCTCGGCGTGCTGGGCCTGAGCGTCGCCTTCGGGCGCAGTCGGCTGTTCGCGGTGCGCCGGGTTCCGGCCTGGCGCTCGGCGACCGGCGGGGTGGCCGGGGAAAACCAGTACACCCCCTTCGGGTTCGCCAACCCGACCCGCAAGGTGCTGGCCACCCTGCTGCTCCCCCGATCCGAGCTCACCATCCTGGAACGCCAGACCGGTGGGCGCCCTGGGAGGATCACCGACGATCCGCACCGCGGCGCCGCAGCGGCTCACCTGGGCTACACCACCGATGTCGTCGAGGTGGTTGAGCGGTTCCTGTTCCGTCCGCTCCGCCAACCGCTCCTGCTGGCCGTGCGTACCACGAAGAGGCTGCAGAACGGCCGGCTGGATGCCTACCTTGGCTACCTGCTCCTCGCCGTGCTCGCCGTGCTCGCGCTCGTAGCCTACGTGGCGTGAGGAACTTGCCGCCATTCGGAGCCGAATGGCTATCGGCAAGGGTACGGTGAGTTCCATTTGGCTCCGAATGGCGGTTACGTGACGGTGAGAAAGGCTCTCAAGTTCGTGCTGATGGTCGGCGTCATGAGCTTCTTCGCCGACTTTACGTACGAGGGGTCACGAAGCATTATCGGTCCGTACTTGGGGCTGTTCGGCGCCGGGGCTCTCGCCATCAGCGTGGTTACCGGATTCGGTGAGCTTGCCGGTTACGGCCTGCGCTTGGTCTCGGGGCGCGGCGCCGACCGGACGGGGCGATACTGGCCCATCACGATCGGCGGCTACGTGCTGCAGATGTCGGTGGTGCCCCTGCTCGCCCTCGCGGGAAGCTGGCAGCTGGCCGCGCTGCTGATCATCCTGGAACGAGTCGGGAAGGCAACCCGTAATCCCCCGCGCGATGCGATGCTCGCGCACGCGGCGAAGGAGATGGGCTACGGCTGGGCGTTTGGCTTGCACGAAGCCCTCGACCAGTTCGGGGCGATGGCTGGCCCGCTGCTGATGGCTCTGATCCTGGCGGTCAGCCAGCATGACTACAAGATCGCATTCGCGGCTCTGGGCATTCCGGCCGCCATCATGTTGTCGCTCCTGGCGCTCGCCCGGCTGCTCTACCCGCGGCCCGAGGATCTCGCGGCGGGGCCTGCTCAGGTGAGCGCTGAAGGCTTCCCCCGGATATTCTGGGTGTATCTCGCGGGAGCTGCGCTAGTCGCGGCCGGGTTCGCGGACTTCCCCATCATGGCCTACCACTTCCAGCAGGCGGGTACCGTGCCCGCCGCTGCCACGCCGGTCTTCTATGCGGCCGCGATGGCGGTGAGCGGCGCCGGCTCGCTGGTCTTCGGGCGCCTGTTCGACCGGATGGGGATCGGAATTCTCGTCCCGTTAACCCTCATCACCGCGGTGTACGCACCGCTTGCGTTTCTCGGGGGATTGTGGGCCAGCCTGGTGGGCGTGTCACTGTGGGGGCTCGGGATGGGTGCGCACGAGTCACTCATTCCCGCAGCGGTGGCTCCGATGATCTCACCGAACCGGCGCGCCTCCGCATATGGGCTTTTCACGGCGGCATATGGCGTCGCTTGGTTTGTGGGAAGCACCGTCATCGGCGCCCTCTTCAGCGTCTCACTCACCGCCGTGGTCGCCTTTTCGATGGTCGCCGAACTCGCCGCGATCCCCTTCATCCTCATGGTTCGCAACCGGACGATGCGCCAGGGATAACACCGGATCGCCTCGCCAGGGAGTAGCCTGGCACCGCTGGAGGTGGCTGATGGAAGCGCTGATGCCCTCGTGGCGCTGATGATCCTCATTCTGGGGTGCGCCTTCGCGGTGCTGGCTGGGGTATGCGCCTACCTGATCACGTTGGACGAGATGACACATCACTTCGGGACCCGGTGGCGGGCCCACGCCGAAGCGCTGCATCGGGCGGCGGTCATCGCTGGGTTGTTCGTCGTGCTCAGCGGGGTGCTGGCAGTCCTGCTGCCCCGCCTGATCACCATCTGATCCTCGACGACGGCCTGCGACGAGGATCGGACCACGATAACGAATAATGCGGACAGGCTGTCGGCCGCGCCGGCGAGCACCTAAGGTGACAGAGGGGTGATCACACCAGTGGATTCCCTGGATCGCGCGCTGTTCGAGGGCGAGGAGATGCGCGCCGCCCTGGCCGCCCGTGATATCGGCACGGTGTACCGCCACCTGCGACGTCTGGGGGTGAGTCAGCGCAATATCGCGCAGCTGACGGGCCAGTCCCAGTCGGAGGTCAGCGAGATCATCCGGGGTCGCCAGGTCAGCAACGTGTGGTTGCTGGAACGTATCGCCGACGGCCTTGGCATACCTCGAGCCTGGCTGGGCGTCAGCTACGGTGAAGAAGAAGTCCCGGAGGCAGCGCCGGCCGAGGAAGAGGTGGACGAGGCTGTGAAACGCCGCGTCCTGATCGCGACCGCGACGACGACCGTGGTGGGTCAGGCGTTGTGGGCGCGGGGTGACCCGGTCGCGCTGGCCCTGCCCACCAGTACACCGCTGCCCTCGCGACTGGGGATCTCTGATGTGCACGCGCTGCGGGCGGTCACCGAACAGCTACGGGGGGTGAGGCGGTATTACGGTGGGCAGGCTGAGGTGTTCGGTGCCACAGCCGCGGAGTACACCCGGTGGCTGGAGGTGCCCGCGACCGAGCCGGTCAAGACAGCGCTGGCCGCCGCGCTGGCTGAGCTGTACACCGAGGCGGGGTGGTCCTGCTACGACTCCGGGCTGGATGGGACCGGTTTCTTCACTTGGGCTATGTCCCTGGGCAATGAGTACGGGGACACCTACGGGGTCGCCAACGCCGCCTTGCACGCTGGGTGGACCCGGGTGCGTTCCGGGCATCCCAATGATGCGTTGAAGCTGTTTCAGCTGGGGCAGCTGGGGCTGAGTAGGTTCCGGCTGGGCAGGCCTACACCGGTAGCCCGCGCTGATGATCCCCGCCTACCGACCCTCGCCGCGCGGCTGAGCCGGGAGTCCGCGACCGCCTTCGCCGTCATGAAGGCTCCCAAGGAGGCCACCCGCTGCCTCGCCGAGGCGAACGAGGGGTGGGAGCCCCGGGATGCCTTCGAGCGCGCGGGGCGGGATTTGGCCGCGGCGGGAGTTCAGCTGGATCTTGGCCAGTTGGAGGCCGCCGAGCGCTCCGCCGCCAGTGGGGTGCGCAGCTGCAGCGAGGGCCCCTACCGCTGGGGCCGCACCGGTGGCGAGCTGCTGCTGGCCGAGGTGCACGTCCGGGCCGGCGAACCGCAGGGGTTGACCCTGGCTCACCACGCCATCGAGGCGGTCAGCACCCTGCGCTCCACCAGCGTGCGACAGGAACGGCTGCTGCCCCTGGCCACCGCTCTGGAAGCCCGACCGGGCACCGACAACCGCGACCTAGCCCGTAAGGCCCGACAGGTCGCCACGACCCGCACCTAGCAGGGTGAGGATCTTGTCCAGATCGGAGGAGCGTTGGGCCAGGCGCTGGATCGTTGAGGCGATGGCGCCCTCGGAGCGGTCGCGCTCGCCCCGGACGGCGCTCACGCCCTGCTGCAACGCCGAGACGTATTCGGCACGGGTGACCTCGATGCTGCGCTCGGCGGCCCGGGCCATCTCTCGCAGGCTGTCCTGCAGGGTAGAGCGGGCTCGGCCGAAGGGCCGGGGTACCGCCATGCACCGCCAGTCATCCAGCTCGCGCACCACTTGGCGGCGCCGGATCCGGGCGGGTAACCGACGCTTGAGTGCGGCGGAGAACAGCTCTTCCCAGCCGGGGTGGACCGAGGCTTCGAAGGAAATCCGCCGCAGTACCTCGGGGCCGGGCAGCTCGGCGACCTCGGAGAGCTCCACCCGCAGCAGCTGTCCCGCAGCCCGGCGGGCCTCGGCCAGCTCAGCGCGCAGCGACTCCAGCGCACGACCGGTGGCCTGCCGCATGCCAGTACCGAGCGTGGCGGCATTCTCGGCGTACCAGTCGTGAGCCCGGATGCGGGTCGCCTGCACCACAGCCGACCGGACGGCCCCGGCGAACTCCTCCGCGGACAGCTCACCCCGCGCCGAGAGTTCGGCGAGGACGTGACCCGAGACCGCCAGCGCCCCGGCCACCGCGTCGTCATGCGCGCCGTCCAGCGCTCGGCGCAACCGGGCCGCCTCACCCTTCAGGTGGTCGATCGCGGCGTGGGCGCCCTCCCCGGCCCTATCCACGATCTCGGTGAGCGCCGCGAGCGTGGCCTGGCCGTGCTCGCCCCGGCGGCGCCACAGTTCTTCCTCCACCTCCACGGCATCTCGCAGCACGTTGGCTTCCCGCCGCAGCGCGCGAGCGGTCGAGGCCAGCGCATCGGCCGGGCCGTGCGCCTGGATCTCGCCCTGCAACCAGGCCGCGAAGGCGTCGAACCCGTCGCTGCGGCGCCGCTCGGCCAGCAGCTCCAGCTCGGCCGCCGAGACCGGCGGGTCAGCCGCCACCACCAGCACCGCAACGTCCAACGTCGAGAGCGCGCGCTGGGCCTCGCCGAGCACCAGCACCCGGGCGTGTCCCTGCCGCACCCGGGTCACCGCGTCGGCCAACGCCGCGCGCCGCTCGGTGGGCAGCAACGGGTCCAGCAGCGCCGCCGCCGCACTCACCGCCGGCTCGGTCATCCGTCCCGCTCCCCGCCCCGAGCAGGGCTCAGCCGGGCAGCCCATAGGGCAGGTCGCTGTCGATCTCGATCTGCAGCAGCCGGTTGTACTTCGCCACCCGCTCGCCGCGGGCCGGCGCCCCGGCCTTGAGCTGCCCGCATCCCGACCCCACCGCCAGGTCGGCGATCAGCTCGTCGGAGGTCTCCCCGGAACGGTGCGAGACCATCTGCGCGTAGCCCAGGCGCCGGCAGGTGGCCATCGCCTCGAGGCACTCCGACAGGGTGCCGATCTGGTTCGGTTTGATCAGCGCGGCGGTGCCGATACCCGCCTCGGCCGCCCAGCGGATCCGGTCCGGATTCGTGACGAAGATATCGTCGCCAACGATCTGAACCTGCTCGCCGAGGCGATCGGTGAGCAGCCGCCAGCCCTGCTCATCATCCTCTCCGAGGCCGTCCTCGATGCTCCACACCGGGTACTCGCGCACGATTTCGGCGTAGCACTCCACCAGGTCAGCCGAGGACAGCCGCTGACCCTGGACCTGGTAGCTCCCGTCGAGCTGGCGGAACTCCGAGGCAGCGGGGTCCAGCGCGATCGCCACGCCGTCCCGGCCGGCCCGGTACCCGGCGCCGTCGGATGCTCGGAGCACCCACGGGGGCCACCATGAACTCCTGGAAGTCCAGGCCGTTGTCGGCGTGCGCCCCACCGTTGATCACGTTGAAGTGGGGCACCGGCATCCGGGCGGCCGCCTCGTCGCGGCGCAGCCAGCTCTACAGGGGCACCCCGGCCGTGGCGGCCAGGATCCGGGCCACCGCGACCGACACGCCGAGGATGGCGTTAGCACCCAGCCGGAACTTGTTCGGGGTGCCGTCGAGCTTGATCAGCGCACGGTCGACGTCGTCCAAGTCCGACCAAGTGCGGGAGGTGAGCAGCTCGGCGATCTCGCCGTTGACGGCATCCACCGCCCGACGCACCCCAAGCCCGCCGAAGCGTTTCGGGTCCCCGTCCCGCAGCTCCACGGCCTCGCCGCTGCCGGTCGAGGCGCCCGAGGGCACCGAGCAGCTGCCGGTGGCACCGTCGGAGCTGCTGATCTGCACCGCGACGGTCGGGCGCCCCCGCGAGTCGAGGACTTCCCTGGCCCGCACGGTGGAAATCCGGAACACAGTCATCAACCCGACAGCCTCCCTATCCCGATGACGAGATGACTAGAGGCCATTAGCGCCAGGGCGCGGTTGACGGCGAGCCTCATCGCCGTGGAGATCCTATCCTCGCAGCCGCGCCCGCAACGGACAAGCGCACCCACGTTCTGGGTCAGACTGGCGCAGCCGGGACTTTTCGTTCCGTTGTTCCTCCGGGGCCGTCTCGAAGGTGCCTGGGTGTTCGGCGGGCGCAGCGTGGATCTCGGATTCGCCGATCATGATGTGCAGGCGCCGCTCGTCGAGCACGACCGTGAAGATTCGTTCGCGATCCGGGACGATGGGAAGCCGTGGTGCTCTGCAGGCATTCTGATGTCGGCGAGCCATGACGGAAGTCTGGACGATCGGGCATGGGACCTGTCCGCAAGAGACTTTCGTCGGGCTGGTGCGTCGCGAGGGGATCGCGCTGGTGGCCGACGTTCGATCTCACCCGGGTTCGCGCACCAACCCGCAGTTCGCGCAGGACACGATGCGCGGCTGGCTGGACAGCGCGGGAATCGGCTACGTCCACCTGCCCGAGCTCGGCGGCCACCGGCACAAGCAGGACATCGAGCCGGGCATCAACTCCGGATGGCGCCACCGCAGCTTCAAAAACTACGCCGACTACACGCTCACGCCCGGCTACGAGCAGGGCATCAAGCGGCTGGCCGGGCTCGCGAGCCAGCAGCGCGTCGCCTACCTGTGCGCTGAGTCGATGCCGTGGCGCTGCCACCGGCTGCTGATCTCCAATACGCTCACAGCGCGCGGCTGGACGGTACGGCACATCATGGGTGGGCCAACCGCGCAGGTGCACGAGTTCGGCAGGTGGGGCGCCACCCCGTCGGTGCACGAGGACGGCACGATCACTTATCCATCGGACGCGTAGCGCCGCGTCCGGTTCGGGGTCGGGGTCGGGGTGCAGTACTGGAACGAGATCCGGCGTTGGCGCGCATTTCCGCAGTTCACCGCCCTGTTCGGCTTGGATGCGTGGGGAGTGAGCTGTCTTCACAGCTCAGCCTGGATCCACCGCCCGAATTTGAGTGATCATTCTGAGTCGTTTAGTTGATCTTCGTTGGGGAATGCTCGATCGTGGGCGTGTGGTATCCGCCGGCCCCCTATCCGGCTTGTCCACGTGAGGTCTGCGGTCGGGCCCTTTCGGGCGAGTGGTCAGGGTCAGGCGGCGAGGGCTGGGGGTCCTCGGTGGGTGGCGGCGAAGGCGCCCTGCCAGGCGTCTTGCCAGGGCCAGGCTTCGGGCAGGTGCCAGGTGATGTGGTCTCGTCCACTGCGGGCGGGACGGCCGGCGAGGTGGATGAGCTCGGTGCGGAGGGTCGCGCCTCGGGCGTGGGCGTGGCGGGCCGAGGCGAGGGTGCCCAGGGCAGGGGTCAGCGCGTGGGCGGTGATGGCGAGCTGAAGCCACGCGGCGTTGGCGGTAAATGAGGCCGAGGGCAGGTGGGCGAGGGGTCCGTCGATCAGATCGGCGAAGAGTTGCTCGATGATGGCGTGCCCGCGATGGTGGGACTCGGCCTGGGTGAGCGGAAACGGGCTGTCGGTGAACACCGCGTGGTAGCGGTAGGTGACAAAGAGCTCACCCTGGCCCTGGGGGATGGCTTTCGGGTTGAGCCGGCGGACGCGCCGCACGATCAGCCGGTCCTCGGTGCGGTGGGTGCCCTTGGTGGCGAAGGCGGTGTAGGGCACTTCGGCGGTCTCGGCGTCGGAGATCCAGGTGCCGGCTTGCTCGTCGTAGAGGGCGTGGGGGTATGTGATCGGCACCCAGGCGCTCTCGTCGATGCTGGTGATCGCGCGCCGGATCTTGGGGTCCATGCGCACCGTGACCGAGAAGTAGGCCCCAGCGCGGCGGCAGGCGGCGATGAACGCCCCAGCGTAGTAGGCGGACTATGTCGAGGTGCGGGTTATGCCGATCTGGGTGGGGAAGCCGCTGGTGAGGGGGGTGCGTGGCAGTGTGAGATCGGCATAACCAGGCGATGATTCACTCTCCGACGTTGGAAGGAGAGCGATCATGAGTCATCCGCTGGGGGTGCGGTTCGTTGGCCCGTTGGCGCCGTTCGCCAACGGGCTTGCTGGTGAGTTGGCGGGTCTGGGTTATGCCCCGGCGACAGCGCGGACGCATCTGGAGTTGTGGGCACAGCTGAGTGGCTGGCTGGCGGAGCAGGGCCTCGAACCAGGGCAGCTGGTTCAGGAGGTCATCGACAGGTTCCTGCTCGTTCGCCGGGGCACCCACGCTGCATTGCACTCCTTGCGGGCACTGCGACCGGGGCTGGAGTTCCTGCGCCGCACGGGGGTGGTCCCCGAAGCGCCCAGTCCGGTGGCGAGCACCCTGATCGATGTTGTGCTGGATCGGTTCCGGGCCTACCTGCGCAGCGAGCGTGGCGTGTTGGAAGCCACCGCCCAGACCTACGCGCAGCGGGCTAGGCCGTTTCTGGTGAACCGAGTCCGCGATGGCGGGCTTGACCTTGAGTCGCTCACTGCGGGTGATATCAGCGCGTTCGCTGCCCGCTGGCTGCCTGGCCTGTCGCAGTCCTCGGCGAAGTCGGCGGTGACTGCGTGGCGCTCGTTGTTGCGGTTTCTGCACGTGAGCGGGCAGCTCGCCAGGCCGCTGGTCGCGGCGGTTCCCACTGCGGCGTCGTGGCGACTGGCCGGGCTCCCGATCGGACTGGACGCCAGGCAGGTGAGTTCGCTGCTGGGTGCCTGCGATCGTGGCAGCGCGGTCGGCCGGCGAGACTTCGCGGTGGTGAGCATGCTGGCCCGGCTGGGACTGCGCTCGGCTGAGGTCAGCGCGCTGAGCCTGTCCGACATTGACTGGCGAGCCGGGACGCTGAGGATCCACGGCAAGGGCAACCGTCATGAGCTGCTTCCGTTGCCTGTCGACGTTGGCTCCGCGTTGTCCGAGTACCTCCAGCAGGGACGACCAGCCCAGACATCGGTGCGGGCGGTGTTCCTCACCGCCCGGGCGCCCTACCGCGCGCTGAACAGCAAGAGCGTGGGCACGCTGGTGGCCCGTGCCGCCCGCCGCGCGGGGTTGGGCATCATGCACGCGCACCGACTGCGCCACACCGTGGCGACCGCAACGCTCGCTGCTGGGGCCCCGTTGGTGGAGGTAGGTCAGCTGCTGCGGCACAGCAGTAGCGCCAGCACCGCTATCTACGCCAAAGTCGATCACCGTCGGCTCGCCGAGCTGGCCCGGCCGTGGCCGACCCCGGCAGGTCAGCGATGAACCGGCTGCGGGACCAGGTCGCGGATTACCTGGGGCTGCGCCGCGCCCTGGGATACAAGCTCATCGAGCACGAACGGTTCCTGACCCAGTTCCTGGACTACCTCGATCAGACCCAGGCCACCACGATCACTGTGGAGAACGCGCTGACCTGGGCTAGGCTCCCAGCGAACGCGAACCCGACCTGGCACGCGGCCCGCCTGAGCGCGGTGCGCGGCTTCGCGGCCTGGGCGCACACCCTTGACCCGTCCATCGCCGTCCCACCGCCCGGGGTGCTGCCGCTGCGCACCTCACGGGCTACGCCCTATCTGTATTCCCAGCAGCAGATCCACGCACTGATCGACGCCGCGGCCCAGCTCGTCCCCGCGCAGCGCGCGGCGACATTCCAGACACTGATCGGACTGCTGGTGGTCACCGGGATGCGCGTCGGGGAAGTGATCCGCGCCGACGTCGCCGACCTGGACCTGCCCGCCGGTGCGCTGACCGTGCGGGGCACCAAGTTCGGCAAGTCCCGCAGGCTGCCGCTGCACCCCAGCGTTGTCGACGCCATGGGCGACTACCTGCGATTACGCGCTCAGCACTCGACCGTGACAACGGCGCTGCTGGTGAGCACCACCGGCGCGCGACTGAGCTATAACCCCGTCTACCGCACCTTCAAGAAACTGACCACCGCCGCGGGCATCCACCCTCGCTCACCGATCTGTCGTCCCCGGCTGCACGACCTGCGCCACACATTCGCGGTGAACACCCTGCTTGAGGCCTACCGTGGCAGCGCGGATCCCGCCGCGCGGCTACCGCTGCTGTCGACCTACCTCGGACACACCGAACCGGCCAACACCTACTGGTACCTGCACGCTGCCCCGGAGCTGCTGGCCCTGGCCGTCGAGCGTCTTGATGCGCGATGGGCACCGGTGATGCCATGACCAGGCTCGCGCCCACCCTGCAGGCGTTCTTCACCGACCGGCTCAGCGCCCAACTCGGCGCCAGCGCGCACACCGTCACCGCCTACCGCGACACCTGGCGGCTGCTATTGGGATTCACCGCCGCCCGCACCCACATCCCACCCACCCGCCTCGAGTTCACCAACCTCGACGCACCGCTGATCGCCGCGTTCCTGGACCACCTCGAACACGACCGCGGCAACAGCGTGCGCACTCGCAACGCACGCCTGGCCGCGATCCACTCCCTGTTCACCTTCGCTGCCCTACGCCACCCAGAGCACGCCGAACTCATCGCCCGCGTGCTGGCCATCCCACCCAAACGCTACGACCGCACCGACCTGACCTACCTCGACCCAGACGAGGTGACCGCGCTACTGGGCGCGCCAAACCGCTCAACCTGGACCGGGCGCCGAGATCACGCCCTGATCCTGCTCGCCGTCACCACCGGGCTGCGAGTCGGCGAACTCACCGCCCTGACCCGCACCGACCTGCACCTAGGCAACGGGGCGCACGTGCGCTGTTACGGCAAAGGCCGAAAGAACCGCGCCACACCGCTCACACCAGAAACAGTCGCCGTGCTCAACACCTGGACCAGCCAGCAACCCCCAGAACCCACCGCACCGCTGTTTCCCACCCGCACCGCTCGACCGATGACCAGAGACGCGATCGCGGCGCGACTCACCCTGCATACCACCACCGCCGCGACCCGATGCCCATCCCTGACACGCAAGACGATCACACCGCATGTCCTCCGGCACACCGCCGCAATGCGGCTGCTCCAAGCCGGAGTCGACCTCACCACCATCGCCTTATGGCTCGGTCACGAAACCAGTGAAACGACCCAAATCTACCTCCACGCCGACATGGCTCTGAAGGAACAAGCAATCGCCCGCACCACACCCACCGGCACCCCACCCGGCCGATACCAACCCCACGACCGCCTCCTTGCCTTCCTCGAAGCCCTCTGATTATGCCGATCTCACACTGCCGCGCACCCCCCTCACCAGCGGCTTCCCCACCCAGATCGGCATAACCCGCACCTCGACATAGTCCGCCTTATGCCGATATCGGCATAAGGCGGAGTCGGCACGCACCATGATCATACCAGTGGCTCCGGCGGCCCGGGCGGCGCTGATGGCCTCGGTCACCAGGCTGGCCGCGCCGCGGGCCGAGCCGGCGTTGCCGCCCCGCAACCGCGCCGCGGTGACCACCGGTGCAGCCAGCGGCGTGCTCACGGTGGCGACCAGTGCGTTGAGACCACGGACCAGCAGTGACTTCGAGGCGATCTTGGCGTGCCCGAACGCCGCGCCCTGCTTGCTGGCCCCATACACCCGCCGCTGCACCGAATCGACATCCACAAACGCCAGCGACTCGGCACCGGGTAGCAGCGGGGTCCCTGCGGCCAGCCGGGCCAGCACCCGGCGGTGCACCGCCGCGAGCTGGCGCACGGTGCCATGGGTGAAGGCCCGCAAAAACGACCCCAGCGTCGAGGGAGCCCGAATCCCCACGACGCTCGCCGGGAGCGCGCCGTGGCGCAGCAGGTCCATCCCGTCGATATCGTCGGCACCGGCGATCATGCCGGCCACCAACGAACCGATCTTCACACCCGGGTTCGCACCGACCTTCGCGGCCACCTGCACATGCTCGACGACCAAATCTTCCAGACCCACGTTCTCGGCCAGCCGCAGCACCGGCACCAGACCAGCGTGCGACACCAGATTCGGATCATCAAACCTCGCGCTCGTCTTGGCCGCCCTATGCAACAATCGCATCGACGAAGTGCCCTTTCGACAGTGGGTTCCGGAGCCTTAGCAACTCCCATCTTCCCAGGTCAAAGGGCACTTCTCCTCCTACAACACACCCTCAGTCACAATCCGGGCGGTGGATCCAGGCTCAGTCGTCAGTTGGCCCGTGCTGTCGGTTCGGCCAGTTCGCGCCGTATGGATCGGGAGAGAACGGAGTGGGCATGAGGATGGGCATGAACGGTGGTTCAACAGGGCTGTTCATGCCCACAATCGGGCATCTGTGGTGCCCGTTTGACCTGGTAGTAGCTCGGTGCATGTGGATCTAGCCGCCTGTAAATCCGTCGGCGTACGCCTACCAAGGTTCGAATCCTTGACCCGCCACGCAGCAGGAACGGCCCCTGACCTGGGACGGCCGGTCGGGGGCCGTATTGGGGAGCGACGCGCGGTGTCACCGTGGCTTCCCGCTGTACCCCGTTGATCGCCGCTGCTTCTGGCACGGATTTGGCACGGCCGATGGCCGATGGGCTCGACCTGCTCACCCCTTGTTCCCTCACACCCGGCTGACCCCTGCGTCGGCTTGTCGGTGTCAAGGGTGGCGCTTGTACCATCGCGGAACGACGCCGTTAGGTGCCTTCGATGCCGGTTAGGCGGCGTAGGACGACCCCGGGGACGTCCGGGGGCGGAGATCCCTGCGCGCACTTCAGTGTGGACGCTGATCGGCGGTATCGGCATGGACGATCACGGCGGAGGGGGCGGCAGCCGGAACCTGCGGAAGTGCCACACTGACCGCATGGTGTTCTTCGGCGGCCCCGGCCGATTCATGCGGACCAGCCTGGCTGTTCAACAGTCCTACATCCACGCTGCGCGCCGCCCCAGCGTAATAATGCAAGGAGGCGGCCACCTGGGCTTGAGCCCGATCCAGGCTGCCAGCGCGCTACATCCGGACGGTGTCACCGCATCTGACCTGGCGCAGCTGCTGGCCGTCCTGCTCTCCGCGGTCGAGCGGCAAGCGGCTGCCGAAGACCTCGCCGACGAAGTTCAGACCAAGACGCCGATCTTCGCGGAACTCGCCGCCTACTTGAGTACCGGTGCGGGCCAGAGTGACCTAATAAAGTGGCTGATCACGACACTGATCGCAATACTTGCGCTGGTAAAGACGTCCGTATCGTCCCCCGTGCCGGCGCCGCCCGTCGTGGTTAACGTGCAAGTAAACCAGCCCTCCGTGCCGACCAAGAACGAGATTGCCAACATCCTGGAGCAGAAGCTGAACGAACTGGAGCAGAACGAGCCGCCGACAATCGGCCAAGCCAGATCTTAAATGCCAGGAGGCCGTTACTTGAGCACGCCTCGCCGCGGTACGGTCGCCGGCCAAGTCAACCCAGCCAGCGAAGACTTCCTTATCAAGCTGCTCGTTGTGGGGCGGGTGACGGGAATCGAACCCGCGTCTAGAGCTTGGGAATCCTATAGGGAGCCCTGGTTCGGGCCGTGACCTGCGGTCGGCCGTGTTCGCGAGTGGCCGCAGATGGCCGTGATTGACCCTCTGTTGTGGCACGCGTGTGGCACGAAGCAAGATCACCTCTGTGCGCTGCCCTGGGTGTTAGTTTGCCGCAGGACGGCGGTGGGGTGTGGGTATCCCGTCGCGTCGGCGACCTTGCCTCGGAGCGGGCCGGGGCCAGTGGGCCAGGTGGAGCACCGCATGCGATGAACGACCTGGCCCACTGGCCCCGGCCCGCTACGCCTCCGGCGCCGACGCGGCGGGATACCCACTCCCCTGGGTGACCCACTACGTCTCGGGTCCGGTCTTGGGGATCATCCCGGAGTGGAGGCCCGCCGGAGGCACCTGGGTTCGGGGGTGGCGAGCGTTGCCGGCCGGCATTGCCGCGTCAGCGCGGTGGATCGGTGCTGGTCGGGGGTAGTGGTGGGGTGGGATGCTGTCGGGTATGTCCTCGTCGTCTGTACGCCCGCGGCGGGTGTTTGTGAGCCATACCTCGGAGTTGGGGCGCTTGCCTGAGGATGGGCCGAAGTCGTTTGTGGCGGCGGTGGAGCGGGCGGTGAGTCGGGTCGGGGACGCGATCGTGGAGATGGCCTCTTTCGGCGCCCGGGACCAGGCACCCGCGCAGGTGTGTCGGCAGACGGTCGCTGATTCAGATGTGTATGTGGCGGTCGTGGGGTTTCGCTACGGCTCACCGGTGCGGGATCAGCCGGAGCTGTCCTACACCGAGCTGGAGTTTCAGGCCGCCAGCGAGGGTGGCAAGCCCCGGCTGGTGTTCCTCCTCGGTGATCACGCGCACGGGCCGAAGGAGCTGTTCGTCGATCGTGAGTATGGAGATCGGCAGGAGGCCTTCCGGGCTCGGCTGGCCGACAGTGGTCTGACCACGGCCACGGTCAGCACACCGGAAGAGCTAGCGCTGGAGGTATTCCAGGCATTACGTAATTTGCCGCGGGCTCGCTCGGGGGGAATGCCGGTAGGGCGAGTCTGGAACGTACCAGCCCGACACCGCACCTTCACCGGCCGCGAACAACTCCTGGCCCAGCTGCAGGCTGCGTTGGGTAGGGGTGGGGCGACGGTGGTGTCTGGGATGGGCGGGATCGGCAAGACCACCCTGGCCATCGAGTACGCCCACCGCCACCGCGAGGACTACGACGTGGTCTGGTGGGTGGCGGCCGAAGAACCCGCGTTGATCCCGGATCGGTTGGCGGGGCTGGCCCAGGCGCTGGATCTGGCCGAGCAGACCGATCCGGTAGGGGTCGCGGTGTCGCGTCTGCTGGGTGCGCTGGGGGATCGAGATCGCTGGTTGCTGGTCTATGACAACGCCCAGTCCCCGGATGATCTGGCTCCGTTTTTGCCCGGCGGTGGGGGTCATGTGGTGATCACATCTCGGTACCCGGACTGGCAGGAGCTGGCCACCCCCCTGGTGGTGGAGGTGTTTACCCGGGCAGAGTCGATCACTCTGGTGCGCCAGCAGCTCCCCGGTGTGGCGGAAGGTGATGCTAGTCGCCTTGCCGATGCGCTGGGGGATCTGCCGCTGGCACTGGTCCAAGCGGTGGCCTACGTGCGGGACAGCGGTGTGGCGGTCGAGGCCTATCTGGCATTGCTGAGGGAGCGGGCGAGTGTGATCCTGGCCCAGGCGAGGCCGGTGGGGTATCCGGTGTCGGTGGCCGCCAGCCTGCACTTAGCGTTCGAGCAGGTGAGTGCTGAGGACCCGGCCGCGCTGGTGCTGCTGCGTCTGGCGGCGCAATGGGCAGCTGAGCCGATACCGCTCACGCTGCTCACTACCCACCTCGACCAGCTGCCCCCACCGCTGAAGGAGGCGGCAGCCGATCCGGTGGCCTTTGCCGGGGTGATTGGGCTGGTGCGGCGCCGGGCGCTGGCCGGGGTAGGCCCGGACAGCTTGCAGCTGCACCGGCTGGTGCAGGCCATCCTGCGCAACAACCCCACCCGGAGTACTCCCACCACGGAAGAGATGACCACGCTGGCTCGTCGGCTGCTGCGCGAGGCGGTGCCGGCTAAGCCCTGGGACAACCCGCCCAGCTGGCCGGCCTGGCAGCAGCTGCTGCCCCACGTCCTGGCCGTCACCGACCCCACCCACCTCACCGACCCGGATGACACGCTGGAGGTCGCGTGGCTGCTCGACCGCGCCGCGACCTACCTGCTGACCCGGGGTGAGCCCCGACCCGCCCACACCCTGTTCCACCGCGCACATCAGCTGCGCCGCGACACGCTCGGCGAGGACCACCCCGACACCCTGACCTCGGCCAACAACCTCGCCCTCGACCTGCGTGAGCTGGGTGAGTACCAGCAGGCCCGCACCCTTCATGAGGACACCCTCACCCGCCGCCGTCGGGTCCTGGGCGAGGACCACCCCGACACCCTGGCCTCGGCCAGCAACCTCGCCCTCGACCTGCATGCGCTGGGTGAGTACCAGCAGGCCCGCACCCTTCATGAGGACACCCTCACCCGCCGCCGTCGGGTCCTGGGTGAAGACCACCCTGACACCCTGACCTCGGCCAACAACCTCGCCTTCAACCTGCGTGAGCTGGGTGAGTACCA
>Ga0213881_10000533_pt1 | contig 23827 bp, 22 predicted proteins | sample BarmaccoBMER_R08_FD_160104 | JGI IMG/M metagenome (GOLD analysis project Ga0213881, IMG submission 160104) | Barbacenia macrantha exposed rock microbial communities from rupestrian grasslands, the National Park of Serra do Cipo, Brazil - ER_R08 ... | reverse complement strand
GCCGCCTCAGCCGCCTGGCTGTTCCGCAGTCGCGATCCACACCGTCTTGGCGTTGACGAATGATCGCGGGCCGAACTGGGCGAGTTCGCGGCCGTACCCGGAGTTCTTGACCCCGCCGAAGGGCACCTGAGGGGTCGACTCCGTGAACTTGTTGATATACATCATGCCGGTTTCGACTTCGGTCACGAAGCGCTGCTGCTCGGCACGGTCCCGAGTCCAGGCGCTACCGCCAAGACCGAAGGTCGAATCGTTGGCGATGCGGATGGCCTCGTCGATGTCGCGGGCCCGCCAGAGCAGGGCCACCGGCCCGAAGAACTCCTCGCGGTGCCCCGGCGAGCCGTCCGGGACGTCGGCGATGACCGTCGGCGGGTAAAAGCTGCCGGGCGTGCCGAGCGGTTTGCCTCCCGTCAGCAGCCGACCGCCAGCGGCCACGGTGTCGCGCACCTGCCGGTCGATTGTCGCCACGGCCTCAGCCGAGGACAGCGGCCCGACGTCGGTCTGCTCGTCCATGGGCTCGCCGACGGTGAGGGCCTGCATCCGCTGCACCAGCCGCCGCTCGAACTCCTCGGCGATGTCGGCGTGCACGATGAAGCGCTTAGCGTTGATGCAGGACTGCCCGTTGTTGAGGGTGCGGGAGGTGACGGCGTTAGCGACAGCGTTGTCAAGATCCGCCGATGGCATGACGATGAAGGCATCGCTGCCGCCGAGTTCCAGCACGCTGGTTTTGATGTTCCGACCGGCAGCAGCGGCGACTTGCCGGCCCGCGAGCTCGCTGCCGGTCAGGGTGACCGCACGGACCCGATCGTCGTTGATGACGCCCGCGACAGCGTCGGAACCGATCAGCAGCGTCTGAAAGACTCCGTCGGGGAAACCGGCACGGTGAAAAACGTCCTCGATGGCCAGGGCGACCTGCGGGACGCTGGAAGCGTGCTTGAGCAGCCCGACGTTGCCGGCCATCAGCGCCGGTGCAGCGAAGCGGACGACCTGCCAGTACGGGAAGTTCCACGGCATGATCGCGAGTACCGGGCCGAGTGGCTCGTAGCGGGTGTAGACCTCGGCGCCGTCCACCGGCCAGGTCTGGTCGGCGAGCATCGCCTCGGCGTGTTCGGCGAAGTACCGGCAGCCCGCCGCGCACTTGCGGATCTCGGTCAGCGACGAGACGAGAGTCTTTCCGACCTCCAGCGTCGCCAGCCGACCCAGCGCGTCGACCTCATCGGTGAAGATCTCCCCGGCCCGCCGCAGCCAGTCGCTGCGCTGCGCGAACGTGGTCCTGCGGTAGCCGCCGAACGCCTCGGCGGCCAGCGCCAGCTTCCGGTCTAGCTCGGCGGCGGTGAGTGCCTCGAAGCGGCGGACCTCTTCACCGGTGGCCGGATTCGTGGTGGCGATGACCATCGTGCTCCCTTCGTCGGTGCCAGCCTCCGCCCGGTCGCGCGCATCCACCTGCGGGCGATTGAGCGTCGGTGACAGGGGTATTCGGATCGCGTGGCTGTGTTGAACGTGCTTGTTGACCGCGACCCGCAGCAGGTGTGGGACGTGCTCAGCGACGGCTGGTCGTATGCGGAGTGGGTGGTGGGTACCCGGCACATTCGCGACGTTGATCCCGACTGGCCGGCCCAGGGGTCGCGGATCCACTACACGGTGGGTGTCGGCCAGTGGACGATCGAGGATGTCACCACGGTCCGGCTGGTGGAACCGAAGCGTCGGTTGGAACTGGAGGCGAAGGCTGGTCGGCTGGGAACCGCCCGGGTATCGATCGCGCTGCTGCCGTGGGGCGAGGACCGCACGCTGGTGATCATCGACGAGCACCCGTTGGCGGGCCCGGGCGCGCGGTGGCACTCGATGCTGGTGGAGGTCCTGTTGCGGTTCCGCAACCAGCGCATGGTCCGCTTGTTGGCCCAGGTAGTCCACGAACGGCACTGACCTCCGCCGTTCTGGCGTGATCCCACCCGCGGGATGGGGAAGCGCCGTGGACCCACCCCAGCTGGTGGTGCGCCGCAGGAGAGTCAACGACCGATGGCGAGCCGGGCGCCGGCTGCGGCGATGCGCTGCGCGTGGACGCGGGCACCGCGCAGCGCAGCGCGTGCCGCATTGGCACCGCAGGCGCCGTGCACGGCACCGCCGGGATGCGCGGATGACGATGCCAGGTACAGTCCGGCGATCGGGGTCTCGGGTCGTCCCAACCCTGGTGTCGGGCGGAACACCAGCTGCTGATGCACTGCGGTGGTGCCGCCGTTGATCGCGCCGCCGACGAGATTAGCGTTACTGGCCTGCAACTGCCCCGGCGCGGTGATCCGGCGTGCGATCACCAGCTCTCGCCACCCCGGGGCGAAGCGCTCGATCTGTGCCTCCAAGCGGTCGGCGAACGCCTCCCGCTCCCGCTCGTCCCAGGATCCGGTGAGATCCCCGCCAGCGTCGCCACGTACCTGACGCGGCACGTGGGTGTAGCCCCACAGCGATTCGGTGCCTTCCGGAGATCGGCACTTATCCGCCGTTGTCATCTGCCCGACCAGCAGGAACGGATGCTTGGGCACTCGCCCAGTGGAGATCTGCGCAGCGTAGTCACTCATCTCGTCCAGGTTCGCGGCGACGTGCACGGTACCCGCCCCGGCGACGTCGCTCGCCTGCCACGGCACCGGCCGACGCAATGCCCAGTCCACCTTGAAGGTCGAGTAATCCCACTGGAAGCGGCGCAGATCATCGCGCAACCGCTCCGGTAGGTGTTCCCAACCGACCAGGCCGCCGTACAGCTGGGTCGCCGCCGTGGCCGCGAGCACCGCCCGGAGGGCTGGGATCTCATCGCCTGATCTGGTGCGCACCGCGACGGCTCGGCCACCGCGAACGATGATCTGCCGTACCGCGTCCCCGCACCGCACGCTGCCACCCCGCTCCTGCAGCCGCCGCACCAGCGCCGCGGTCAGCTGCCCGGAGCCCCCTTCCGGCACCGGCCACCCGTACTGGTGACCGAGCATGGCCAGCAGCCAGCCGTATAAGGAACTAGCGGCGGATTCCGGCATCAGGTCCGCGTGGAGCGCGCAGCCGGCCAGCAGCAGCGAGCCGGGGCCGGAAAACTCCTCTTCGGTCAGCTTGCGCACCGGTAGCAGCGCGAACCGCAAGAACCGCAACAGTCCGGTCGCGCGCAGCGTCGCCGCCAGCCGCAGACCGGAGCGGACCGGCGGGAACGGCACGAACAACGCATCCAACAGGTGCGGCCCCAGCTCCTCCCACAACTGGTACAGCCGCCGCCAGGCCGCGCCGTCCCCGGCGCCTAGTCCCTCCAACGCCGTGGCCGTGCGTTCCAGATCGCGTGACAACACCGCGGCGCGCCCGTCCGGCAACGGATGGGCCAGCACCTCCTTGGCGTGCGACCAGCGCAGCCCGTACCGCTCCAGCCGCAGCGACTGGATCGCCCGGGAGGCGGCGGCCATCGGATAAAACGCGCTGCAATGGTCGTAGACGAAGCCCTCCGCGGGCCCCGGCCCGCTGCGCACCCCACCGCCCGGCTCCGGCTGCTCCTCGCAGACCACAACATGCCAGCCGGCGTCTGCGAGGACGTTAGCGGCGACGAGCCCGTTCGGGCCCGCACCGATGACCACCGCGTCTGGGGTTCCCGCGTTGCTGCCTGCCACCATGTCAGCGGGATACCCCACGCGCCGCTCACCAACCGGTCTCCGCGACCTTCTGCGTCCCAAAGTTCCTCACCACGGGTCGCGACGAGGGCCCAGCCTCAGACGTCCACCGCGGTCAGCTGACGCCTCCATGATGCCCGGCAACGTGGCGATGTTCGCTCCCTGCTCCAGCGAGCGGTCCGCCCTCGCGTCCGGCGACAGGCTCGTCGACGCCAGCACGATCCCGGGGACGCGCATGTCACCGTGCTGATCGATCCGGAACCGGTAGGGCGTCTCCGCCACGAGCTCCGCCGCAACCACTCATGGACGAGATTTGGGCAGCCCTGCACGACCGGGCCAACCCTCATCGCAACGCGCGGCGCCGATGAGGGTTGGCCGGGCGTGTGGGGTGGTACCCGGAGGTGCCGAAAAGGTTGGCTAGGCAAAGATGCGACCAGAAAAGGAAAGTAAGATGGAGTCCATGGTCATCTCAAGCAAGAACGCACCGCCCGCAGTCGGGCCACATTCTCAGGGCGTGCGACGTGGAAATATCCTTGCAGTGGGAGGGCAAGTAGGTTCTGACCCTAACTCCGGTATTCTCTGCGAAGGGGCTCACGCGCAGATTCGACAAGCTCTGACGAATGTGCAAGCTGTTCTCGTGGAAGCGGGTGCATCCTTCGCCGATGTGGTGATGTTGCACATTTTCCTCACCGAGGAGGGTCATTTTAGAGTACTGAACGAAGTCTTGGAAAAGTTTGCCAAGGAGCCATTCCCGGCTCGAACAACCGTTTACGCTGAATTGCCGCCAGGCATGCTTATCCAAGTGGACGCTCTCGCCGTCGTCGAATAGGGCAACGACCGTCGAGCTCGGGGATGCCGCGCCTACGCCATCCCGGCATGAGGGCGGCTTTCGACAGACCACCGACGAACGACGACGAGGTGCTCGCCGCGCTAGTCCGCGTGTTCCCCCAGGGGTACCCCGCATGCTGGGCTTCTCCTGCGGCGACAGCGGAAGTAAGCCGCCGCCGCAGGAAGCTGGTCGCGTAACCCCAGCCTCTATCTCCCGGTGACACCCGCCATGAAGCGGGTCTCCCAGCGGGCCCGTGACGGTCGGGCCGGAGAAGAGGCGAACACCATGAAGCAACTCAGAACCGGCCTGGTGATACCAGCGGTCGCGGTCGTGGCGGGGATCGTGGTCGGCTGCGGCGGCCCTGCCACCACGACGCCCGGGGCGGTCCCGCCAGCGCCGGTGGTGTCGGACCAGGTGATGCCAGGCATGTCGATGCCCGCAGCGGGCGCGGTGTCGGGTCAGGACGCGCCGGTGGCCCCCACCACGGTGTCAATCCAGAACTTCGCGTTCTCCCCGGCAACCGTGACCATCACGGCCGGCACCACTCTCACCTGGACCAACCACGACCAGGACCCGCACACCGTGAGCGCCATGTCCGGAGCGTTTCACTCCCCCACGCTGAGCACCGGTCAGTCCTACCACTACACCTTCACCACACCAGGCCGCTTCGAGTACCTGTGCACCATCCACCCCTTCATGACCGCCACCGTGGTGGTGACTCCATGAACACGCCATCTGAGGCTCAGAACGGACCCGAAACGGGCCCCGCGGGAATGAACCGCCGCCAACTGCTGCGGCACACGGCGTGGTTCGGCGCGGCAGTGGCACTCACCGTCACCAGCGGGGAAGTGATCAGCCACATCGGCGGTACGCCCGCCGCGGCCGCCCTCGCCCATGACCCCCACGCATTACGGTTCGTCCAGCTCAGCGATAGCCACCTGGGTTTCACCGGGCCCGCGAACACCGACGTGACCGGCTCTTTCACCCACGCCATCAACCAGGTCAACACCCTGGGATTCCGCCCAGACTTCGTGATGCACACCGGCGACCTCACCCACCTGTCCACCCCTGCCCAATTCGACCAGGCCCACCACATGCTGAGCGAGCTGCGCACCGGAGCAGTGTTCACCGTGCCCGGCGAACACGACTCCATCGACGACCACGGACAGAAATACCGAGCCACCTTCGGAGCTGGCACCTCCGGGGACGGCTGGTACAGCTTCGACATCCAAGGCGTGCACGTCATCGCCCTCGTCAACACCCTCGCCCTGGAAAAACTCGGCCACCTCGGAACCGACCAACTCACCTTCATCCGCAATGACGTCGCCAAACTCTCCAGTGACACACCTATCGTGGTGTTCAGCCACATCCCCCTCTTCGCGATGTACCCCGCCTGGGGATGGGGCACCGACGACGCCACCCAAGCCCTGAGCTACCTACGCCGGTTCTCCTCGGTGACCTGCCTCAACGGCCACGTCCACCAACTGTTCACCAAAACCGAGGGCAACGTCACCTTCTACAGCGCCACGACCACCGCCTATCCCCTGCCCCACCCCGGAGTCGGGCCCGGCCCGATCCCGGTCACCCTGCCCGCCGGACAACTCGGTGCCGCCCTAGGCATCCGTGACGTCACCTACCAGCCGGGCCAGCACACCCTGGCGATCCGGGACCGGAGACTTCCATGACCCCGGGTCGCAGCGTCACAAGTCGCCGGTCTCGGTGCTCGACGCTCAGTGCGGGTACTCTGACGGTGGGTTTTCCTCATCCAGCGCCAGGAAAGGATTGTTATGGCTGGCTTGACCGGCTGGCATCTGCTGATCCTGCTCGCTGTGGTCGTGCTGTTGTTCGGCGCCAAACGGCTGCCTGATATGGCCCGCGCGGTGGGTCAGTCGGCGCGGATCTTCAAAGGGGAGATGAAGGGCGCAGCGGCCGAGGAGCACACCCGAAGCCAGCAACGGGCACCAGCGGCCTCATCCAGCGTCGAGGAGCCCCCGCCCCCCGCCACCCCGGCTCGTCTCCCCGCGTCCCCAGACCAGCACGCGCCCCCGGACCACGTGATCCCGGCCCAGCAACCCATCTCCGACCCGGCCCACCCGCCCACCGGGTAGCCACCGCACCGCGAGGAGGGGTCAATGCTCGATCTGAGTATCGAAAAGCTCTTCATACTGGCAGTGGTGGCGCTGTTCGTGCTGGGCCCGGAGCGATTGCCCACCGCGGCGGCCTGGCTGGCTCGAACCCTGCGGCAGATCAAGGATTACACGTACGACGCGAATCAGAAGATTCGTAGCGAGCTCGGCCCCGAATTCGATGAGATCCGCGCGCCGCTGGATGATCTTCGCAGCGAGCTGGGAGGCTTGCGGACCTGGCGCAATCCTCGCACCGCGCTGCTCCGTCACCTGCGCGACGACCCCATCGCACCCTTCCGTTACCCACCCCCGCTGGACAGCTGGGAACCACTGGACAACTGGGAACCGATTGCACACCAGCAACCAGACAGCTCACCACTACCGCTCGCCGCTGGGGAACGACCACCCATCGACCCCGAGGCGACCTGATCCCAGCCACCCTAAGCCCTAGGTCAGTTCACTCCGAACCCCTCGGGTGACTGGTAACCGCCGGTCAGCTCCGCGATGAGCCCGGCGATCTGGATGGCGCTTCGGTCACGCAGGAAGGGTGCTACCACTTGCATGCCGCCGGGCAGGCCCGCCGGGGTGTACCCAATCGGCACCACGACCGAGGGCAGATCGACGATGCCGACCAGGCCGGTCCAGGCGATGCTGTCCAGGTAGGGGCGCTGCTGCCCGTTCACGGTCAGGGTACGGCTGTGGAGGGTGCCTTCGTGGTTGTGCGGGAATGCCGTTGTCGGCATCACCGGGCACAGCAGGATGTCGTAGTTCGCGAACCAGGCAGCCCAGCGTTCCCGGTAGTGGGCGCGCTGTTGCTCGCGGAGTAACCACTGGCGGTGCGAGCCCGCCACCTGCTCGGCGATGTCGTCAGGCAGGCGGGGCGAAGCCGCCGCCCAGTACTGGGCGGTGAACAGCTCGAGCTGGGCCGCCAGTTCAACGTCGGGGTGTACCTCCTCGATCCGGGCACCGGCAGTCGAGAGGCCCCCGGCCGTGGCCTGCAGCAGATCGGCGTAGTCGCGTTCCAGCAGCAGGGTGGGGTCCTCGAGCCAGAGTCCGATCCGGAAATCGGACAGGGTTGACCCGTGCGGCGCAGGAAGCTCGATCCGCCACGCCGTCGAGCGCTGCGGATCGGCCCCCGCCAGGACGTCGAGTAGGAGGGCAAGGTCCGCGGCCGAGCGGGCAAGCGGACCGAACACGTTGATGTCAACGTCGATGGTTCCGCCGCCGACGTGGTCGAGGTACCCCCGCTGCGGGATCACCCCGTAGCTCGGCTTGAGCCCGAAGACGCCGCAGCAGTGCGCGGGAATGCGGATCGAGCCGGCGATGTCGGTGCCCAGCTCAAAGCTGGTGAAACCGCAGGCCACCGCGGCTGCCGGCCCGCCGGAGGACCCGCCGGGCACGCGATCGAGGTGCCAGGGGTTGCGGGTCGTTCCGAACAGCTCGTTGTAGGTCTGCACATCGGCTGACCAGCGCGGCAGGTTGGTCTTGCCGAACACGATCGCACCGGCCTGCTTCAGCCGGGCCACCGCCGGGGCGTCATGAACGGGGACGTGGTCGGCGAGTTCGACGGCACCGCCGGTCGAGCGGATCCCGCCGGTCTCGATCGCGTCCTTCACCGTGATCGGCAACCCGTGCAACGGCCCCAGCAGCTCACCCCGCGCCGTGGCCTCATCAGCGGCGGCCGCAGCTGCCCTGGCCCGCTCGACGTCGAGAGTGACCACGGCGTTGATCTCGCCGTCGAGCCGACCGATCCGATCCAGGTAGGCCTCGAGCAGCTCGCGGCTGGACAGCTCCTTCGTGCGGATCGCCTCAGCGAGCCGTCCGGCGGGCCAGATCGCCTCGGTAGCCATCGTGGCGACAAGTATCGCCGAGGTCGCCTCCGGCCCGCAACGTTGATGGGTAGCCCGCGGCCTGGAAATGCTAGGTGGGGGCGCCTCGGCGCGGGTCAGCGTCGGCGGGGGGCTGGGGTTCGTTGTCTTCGCCGGTGGACTCGGGGTGGTTTGCGGGTTCGCGGCGGCGCCAGTTGCGCGGGAGGGAGGATTCGAGCACGTCGTCGACGGTGATGACCCCGATGATGTGATCGTCGTCGTCAACGACGGGCAGGTTGAGCAAGTTGTAGTCGGTCATCAGCAGGGTGATATCGATCAGGTCGGCGTCGGGGTGAACCCGGATGGGGTCGGGGTCCGCGACGGTGCGCAGCAGGGCGTCAGGGTCGGCTTGGGTCAGGGCGACCAGGCTGGCCGCGCCGCGCAGCTTCCCGTGGTGGTTGAGGCTGAACACGGTGGTCAGGGCCTCGGGTTGCAGGGTGCGGGCGGTGCGCACCCGTTCCAGGGCGGCAGCGATTGAGGTGTCGCGCGGGAGGGCGAGGAAGTCCAGGCTCATCAGTCCGCCGGCGCTGGTCGGGTTGTAGCCCAGCAGGGCGATCACCTTGGTGCGTTGGCCTGCGGGTAGCAGGTTGAGTACGGGTTGGCGGCGGTCCTGGGGCAGGTCAGCGATGGCGTCGGCGGCATCGTCGGCGCGCATCCGGGCCAGCACACCGGCAATCTCGGGGTCGGTGCGGTCGCGCAGCAACCGGGATTGGCGGTCGTCGTCGAGTTCTTCGAACACGTCGGCCTCCAGCTCGGGGTCGGCGTGGACCTGTTCGAGCAGTTCGGTCTGCTCCTGGCGGGAGGCCTGTTCGAGCAGGTCGGCGATCTGCGGGGGCTTGAGCCGGCGCAGCCGACCGGTTGGCGTGCGCAGCAGTACGGAGGGCTCGTGCCCGATCAACGCCTCGAACGCCTTCCAGTCCCGACATCCGGTCTCGGCGGGCTCACCCTCGTCGTGCTGATTCTGGGCGGACCGGGTCAGGCCCAGGGCTCGGCGCCACCAGCTGGTCTTACGGGTATCCACTCCGACCAGCACCCAACCGTCGCCGGTGTCGAGGAGTTCCAGGTCATAGGCCCGCACCAGCCGCGCCCGGGGAATGTCGATGAGCCGGTGGCCGAGGATGTCGGCGCGGAGCAGCACCTCGCCGTCGCGGCGCTCGAACTCCCGCAGATCGACCCGGGCACTGGCCAGCAGCACCTGCTCGGTGTCCCAGTCGGTCACGGTTGCGGCGGGCACGAACACCAGGCGCCCACCGATGTCCGCGACAAGCCCGGTAACCAGCGGATAGTCAGCGCCGCGCAGTCGGACGATCACATCGGACAGCTGGCCCAGCTTCTGCCCGCGGGCCCCGACCACGGCCCGGCTGAGCAGCCGCGACAGCGACAGCGTCCGTCCGGGCGTGGCGGTCTGAGGGTCAGGGTGGTGAGCGTCGGGATTCTGGCGGGAAGTGTTGCTTGGCGGCTGCGGGGTCATGCTCATGACCAGGCTTCCTTCTGTGGTCATCGGGGGTCGTCGGGGGTCGTCGGGGGCGGCATCGTGGAGGGTGCGGGATGCGTCTGATCCTGGCGCGCAAAACCCGTTACGTGTAGGGGCTGATTCGATCGGTTGGCTAGTGGCCGGCGAGGGCGAGTTGGACAACGCGGACAATGACCATGCCTGCGGCGATGACCAGGTAGCTGCGCAGCACGGTGAGCCCAAGCCGGCGGCCGGTGCTCAGCGTCGGTCGGGCGAGCAGGGCCAGGGGCGGCATCCGCCACGTGGCGCGCAGGCGGCGGTCCAGCGGTGGCAGATCGGTGCCGACCGGCGCGGGGCGCACCCGACGCCCGACGAGCAGCACGATACCGGCGAGCACGGCCAGGACGGTGCCGATGACAAAGATGGTCAGGATGTCGGTGCTGGTGATGCCGGGGAAGACCACGGCGGCGGTGAGCACGATGGAGAGCATCACCAGCACCGCGATCACCGCCGTGGTGAACACGTTGAGGGCCCGGCCATTGACCCAGGGGCCCAGGACTTGGCGATCGTTGCACAGCAACAGCAGGAACACCGTCGCGGAGGGCAACAACACCCCGGCCAGGGTCTGCACGCCCTCGGTGAGCAGCCCCAACGGGCTATTCGGGATGATCACGATCACCGCCGCGCAGACCAGCAACCCGGCAAAGACCACGTAGAAGCCCATGGCCTCCTTCGGGCTGCGGTGCAGTGAGTGCCGCAGCCCCAGCACGTCGCCGACCGCGTAGGCCGTCGCGAGCGAGACGGCGGCGGCGCCGATGATGCTGGCGTCGATCAGCGCGAGCGCGAACAGCACCCCCGCAGTCCGGTTGACGTAGGTTCCCAGGCCGGCAGCGACCCCACCGGCATCGGTGAATTGGCCGAACTGCGGGTGTCCGGTGAATGCGGTGGTACAGAAGGCCATCATCGCCCCCGCGCCCAGAACCACGATGACGATGCCGATCCACAGGTCGGCCTTCTCGTAGCCGATGAACCTCGGGGTGATCCGCTTGTCGATGACGTAGGACTGTTGGAAGAACAGCTGCCAGGGCGCCACGGTGGTGCCGACGACCGCGATGATCAGCAGCATCACCGTGGACAGCTCCGCCCCGGCCGGCATCCCCGGCACTGTGAAGTCGTGGGCGACCTGAGCCAGCGGGGGGTGGGCCATGACCAGGATCGGCACCAGCAGCAGGCTGCCCGCGACGAGCACCAGACAGACCCGCTCAAAGCGCCGGAAACTACCCGTGGACGCCGCTGCGATGACCACCACGGCGGCGATCAGCACTCCGGGCACCTTGGGCAGCCCCAGATAGGACAGCCCGAGGCTGATGCCGATGAACTCAGTGATGATGGTCAGCGCGTTGAGCAGGAATAAATCGATCACACTGAACGCGCCCCAGAAGCGCCCGAACCGCTCCAGGATCAACCGGGCGTGCCCGACCCCGGTCACCGCACCCAGGCGCAGCACCATCTCCTGGTTGACATACAACACCGGGACCAGCAGCAACAATGTCCACAGCAGCCGGGTACCGTAATTCTGCCCGGCCTGGGTGTAGGTGCCGAACGCGCCGGCATCATTGTCGCCGACCATCACGATCAGGCCCGGTCCCACGATCGCCAGCAACGTCTTCAACCGGGCCGAAAGGCCGGTACGGGCGCCTTGGTCACTCTGACGGATGGTGCCCATCGCGCCCTGGATGTCACCCAGATGCGCCTCGTCCAGCACCGCACTGTTGTTCGATGATGCGGCATCCCCGCTGGTACCCAGAGGTGTGGCGTCCCCACTGGCTCCCGTGGTGTTGGTAGTCATCAGATCATCCCTTCACCAGGCGAGCGCGGGCGCTCACCCGAAGTCAGGCGTGCGGAGGTGTAGCCGCTGAACACCGCGCTCGTCAACACCGGCCGCGGCGACGGCTGTCGGACCCGCAGCAGACTCCAGACGAGCGCCCGCCAAAGGCTTATGCCCTGCGGTGGACCCGGAGGTCAGCCACGATCGGCGCGCGCGCAGCGGACAAGAGGAACGGGACTATGACTGTCATCGATACCCATTACCCACCTCCTCGCCGCCGGGACACACGCGGGTGCCGCCAATCACTGGTCACGCAGCGAGGATGCCTGCGCCAGCACAGGCGAGTCAGGCCCAGACACCCCCTCGTCAGAGCTTTGGCACTGCACGGCGTACCCCCACCCTCACGGATGGGAAGCCACTTGGGGTCACCCCTTAAGCCGGGGAGACCTGTCCTGACCGCAGAGTGTCTCTCGACACCGGAGGGTCAGTGGCCTATGTCCGCACAGACGCCTCACCGAACAAGGTGCTGCACAAAAGAGTGAACCTCACGCCCCGAATGAGTGTCAAGCAACGGCGCAAATGTTAACGTTTCGCTCATGCGCACCCGTCGATAGTTTTGTCCAGGCGATCGGTCAAGGGGCAATATCGTTCACCGGGCCGTCACCGAACCGTCACCGGTGCACGGGCCGGCTGCGGGGCGGTGGGGTGACTGAGTGCACCGCATGGCGGTGCCGCCTTACCGGGGTTGCATGACCGGTGGGGTTCACTGCCCGGCATGGTGTTGGGCGGATTCTCGGCACCCGGCTGGTTCGGGTTGCTGGGGCTGGTTGCCGCGGTGGTGATCGGCTACGTGTGGGTCCAGCGGCGGGCCCGCCGCTACATGCTGCGTTTTGCCAACCTGGAGTTGCTGGAGCGCATCACCCCCCGCCGGCCAGGTTGGCCCCGCCACATCCCTGCCGTGTTGCTGATCCTGGCCCTGCTGTTGCTGACCTTGGGATTAGCCGGACCTACCGCACATACTCAAGTGCCCCGCAACCGGGCCATCGTCATGCTGGTCATCGATGTGTCGTTGTCGATGAACTCCACCGATGTCAGTCCTACCCGCCTGGCCGCCGCGCAGGACGCCGCCATCTCCTTCGTCCGGCACCTACCCCCGGGTCTGAACCTGGGAGTGGAGTCCTTCGCCGGCTCAGCGACCGTACTGGTCAGCCCCACCACCGACCGGGATCAGGCCGTGCGCGCCATCCAAACTCTGAAACTGGCCGAGTCCACCGCCACCGGAGACGCCCTCGCGGCCGCACTGAGCACCATTGACGCCGTGAACCAGCTCATCCCCGGCCAAGGTCAGGGACCGCCACCGGCGCGGATCGTGCTGATGAGCGATGGCAAACAGAACACCGGCCGCGACGAGTTCGCCGTGGCCACCCAAGCCGGAGCGGCGCACATTCCGATCAGCACCATCTCCTTCGGCACCCCGTATGGCACCGTCACGATCCAAGGCGAACAACTCCCCGTGCCCGTCGACGATGACTCACTGGCCAGAGTCGCCCAACTCTCCGGCGGCGAGTTCTACCCCGCCCAAAGCAACCAGCAAATTCACCAGGTCTATGACACCCTGACCCAGCAGATCGGCTACCAAACCATCAACCACGATGTCAGCAAACCATGGCTCATCCTGGGCACTCTCACCTGCCTGATCACCGCCGGCGCCGCCCTCCTCACCTCCCAACGCCTACCCGCCTGAACACCCGGGCCCCTCCCCGCAGCGGGTCGGGCGCGGTTCCGCGGAACGCTGTCGTCGCGGCCGTGGGATAGCGCCGGTTGCCGTAGTGAGGTCGAGAGCGTTCCACAGGGTGGGGTCGATGAGGCTGGGGAAGCTGCGGTGCGCGAGTGGGCGTGTCTGGGGCAGGGTGGGGATGGCGAAGACGGTGGTGCCAGCGGCGAGGGCGGATTGAACCCCGATGAAGGAGTCTTCCAGGACGATCACGCTGGTACAGGGCACACCGAGCTGGCGGCAGGTGTGCTGGTAGAGGTCGGGTGCTGGTTTGGGATGGTTGATGTCGCTTGCTCCGATGATGATGTCGAAGACGTTGGGGACGCCGGTGGCGTGGAGGTAGTCGCGGACGATCTCGGCTGGGTTGTTGGAGGTGATGGCCAGGGGCCGGGTATCGGCCAGTGCAGTGATCAGTTCGTGGGCGCCGGGCAGTGGGGTGATGTCGGCGCCGGTGTTGGTGGCGAGGAGTTCGCGGATTTCCTGGGCGAGCACCCCGGGTGAAACGGGGTGGCCGAGCAGGTCGGCGAGGGCCTGTCCGAGGCGCTCCAGGCTGAGACCGACGAGGCGTCGCCGGTCGTCTCGATGCAGGCGAGCGCGGTAGCGGGTGAACAGGGTGGTGTAGGCGCGGTCCCAGTGCCCGTGGGTGTCCACGAGGACCCCGTCGCAGTCGAAGATCACTGGTGCCGGGTTCATGACGGGTCTTTGCCGCGGTGGGCGATCGCGCAGGCGAGGAGGGGGAAGTCGGGGTCGTGGTGTTCCAGCTCGGTGGGAGTGAGGTCTTCGGCGGCTTCGCCGAGCAGGGTGGCGAGGCACACGCGAAGGTTGCCGTGGCCGGTGACGGTGACCGGTCCGTCCCAGGCGCCGAGTAGCTCCAAGAGCCCGGCGGGGGTGAAGCGCCATCGATCTCGGGTGCGACTATTGGGGCTGATCCTGCTCAGGCAGGGCACGGTGAGCAGCAGCGCGCCACCGGGGTGCAGTGCCTGGTGGCAGTTCGCCAGGGCGGCGGCAGGGTCGGTGAGGAGTTGCAGGGTTTGGGTGAGCACGATGCAGTCGAAGGTCTCGGCGGGCAGGCTGTGCGGCTGGGATAGATCGGCGCACAGGTGGGCATCGAGGTTGTGTGGGTCGATGTCGATCACCGTGGTGAAGTGGATCTGGTCACGACCGAAGCGGCGGAGATAGCCGTCGGTCTTGATCTCCGCGCCGTGGCCGTGGATGTTACCGCAGTGGTGGTCGAGGAAGGCTTCGATGTAGATCCGGTCGACGGGGGTGCCGCGGTCGTAGCCGTAGCAGTCGCTGATCGGGCGGAGCGGAAGGTGCATCGCGGCCTCCGGAAACGGGTGCGTAGTGAGTCTGGGCTTAGGCGATCTGCCGGTGGTAGGTCTGGATGTGGTCGAGGGTGTTTGCTAGGTCGTGGTGCAGGCGTTTGAGTCGGGTGCGGCGGGTCGCGGTGGGTGGTGCCCGCCGGTGTGAGGTGATCTCCCGCAGGCACACCAGGAGGGCGGCGCACCAGAACGCGGCGTGGCGGTCGGGCGTGGTGCCGACTCGGCGGATGAGTTGTGTGCGGGTGTTGGGGGTGTCGCCGAGCAGGATCCACAGTTTGGCCAGGTCGTAGCCGGGTAGTCGCCAGGCGGTGAACTCCAAGTCGATCACCGCGAGCTGGTTGTTGGGTAGGTGGATCACATTGCCGAGATGCGGATCGCCGTGCTGGATCTCCACACTCAGGCGGCCGGTGATGACGGTGGAGAGCTCGATGGCGCGGTGATAGTCGGCATCGTCGATTCCCGCGCTTCGCACCGCGGTGAGCTGGTGAGGGTAGTCGTCGTCGTAGGGCAGAGCCGGGGGCAACGCCGGCCGCCAGGCATGCACCCGGCTCAGCAGGTCCAGCACCGCGTCGAGCTGTCCTGGAGGGATGGGTGCGGTGGGGTAGCGGTGCGGGTGCACGGGTGGACCAGCCAAGTCGGTGATGATGAGCAGGTGGTGTGCGGGGTCGGCGGCCACGAATTCCGGCATTGTCACCGGCAGCGGGGTGAGTGCGGGGAGGGCGCGGTAGACGGTGATCTCGTGGCAGGCGCGGACAAGCCAGAAGGGGCGCCGGTCGATCGGGTATTTCGCGATCACCTTGCGGCTGTTGAGGACGCCGGGTATCAACAGGGACGTTTCCGTCCGGTCGGCCTGGCCGTGGGCGCGAAACCCGGGGCAGAGGGCAGCCACGGCGGCGCGAGCCGCGGGTTCCCTGTCGTAGATTCTCGATGCGGCCACTACGCGCTCCGCTCGCCGTCCCGCAGGAGGAGTGCGACACAGGCGAGTAGATGCCAGCTCGGCATGGCCTGCTCATCTGGAGGTGGGAGGCCGACCAGGAGCCGCTCAACCGCGTGGATGAGGTCAGTGACCTGCGCGGTGCCCTCCAGAATCAGACGTCGCCGCGGCGGCACAGCAGCGAGGTAGGAATGCGAAGCGGCCTCGATCCCAGTTTGCGTGCGCGGGTCGATCAGGTGCGCCGGGACCGCGCCGCGTCGAGCCTGGCGTGTGGCGCTGACCGAGGCTGGCACCCGCAGGTATACATAGGCGTCGGGAGTGAGGATGAGTCCGCGTTCAGCGGCCTTGGCGAAGAGCTGTGCGGCCAGATCCGGCGCGGCGGGGACCCCGAGGCGCTCCATGCCGAACTCGTGGGCGATCAGCGAGAGTGGGCTACGGTCCAGCACCACTAGGCGGCGCGGTGCCCGGCGGACGATGGCGGCGCGCTGGCGCTCTAGGTGCAGGAAGTGGCGCAGCGCGACGACCACATCGTCGCGATGGCCGGGTGGCCAGGGCGGCAGCGCCGCAAGGTCGGCGTATTCCGGTATCGCCACCGCTTGCCGTTGCGTGGCCAGGGCCTGGGCCAGGGTGGTTTTGCCGACGAAGCACAAACCTTCAAGGGCGAGCACGATCGGTGCCTTCGCCAGACGGTCTGGCGGATAGTAAGTCGAGTGGAGGTGCACGGTGAGCCTCCATGAGTCAGGTCTGTGGGACTGCTAGCGTCGCCGCGCCATGAGCGCTGAAGATCTGTCCGGAGGGCCGAGCGTCACCACAGTGATCACGCGTGAGGTCGCCACTGATGGCTCCGCTGCGGCCGGTCAGGCTATTGATCCAAGTGATCACGCTCTGATCACCGCCGGGTTGCGGGGTTTCGGTTTGTCCGACCCGACCCAAGTCTGGCCGCTGGCTGAGGGGTTGATGAACCGGAACTGGCGGGTGCGCACCCGAGAGGGTGTGTGGGCGGTCAAACAGATCCTGGACATCGATGCCGACTCCGCTCGCCGACAGCACCGGGTCACCCGCACGCTGGCCAAGCTGGGATTGCCGGTCCCGCCACCCCGAAGGTGCCCGGACGGGGACACCGTGGTGGAGCTGGCGGGTACTGGGGTCTTCGCGGTGCTGCCCTGGATCGAGGGGGTGCATCGCGACGGGCGCGACCTCGATCTGGGGGAGTGCCGGCATCTCGGTGGGCTGCTGGCCCACATCCACCAGGGCCTGAGCGCTGGCGTGCTCGCGGCGGCGCCTGAGTCCCGGGTGATTGCTGTGACCGAGGCAGCGAAAGCCAAGGGGAAGATCGACCACTATCTGGGGCTCATCGACGCTCGTGCGGAACTGGACGAGTTCGACCGCCTGGTGCGCCAGCGGCTGGTGGAGCGGCAGGACCTGCTGGAACGAGTGGCCTACCTGCGGCCGGATGACACCCGCCCGGTGGCACCGATCGGATGGGTGCACGGCGATTTCCACGACCTCAACCTGCTCTGGTCCACGGGTCAGCCCAGCCGAGTGAGCGCGGTGCTGGATTGGGACCGGTTGCGCTGTGCTCCGCTGGCCGCTGAGGTGGTCCGGACCGCTACTCTGATCTTCGGTTACGACCTCACCCCCGAGTTGCGGGCTCTGGATGTGGATCGGGTGGCGGCGTTCACAGCCGGATACCGCGAGCTGATCCCGCTGCCCGAAGCATCGCTGGCTGATGCCATCCATCGGTTGTGGTGGGAACGGGTGTGCGACTTCTGGCAGTTGAGATGGCATTACGAGAAGGCCGATACCTCGTGCGACCACTTGTTTGTGTTGGCTTCGGCGTTGCTGGCCTGGTGGAGTGAGCATCGCGACACCGTGTTCGTGGCCTTCACCACGGCCTGACCGGTGGTTGCCCGAGGGCCTCGCCGATCCGGGCGACCAACGCGAGAATCTCCTTGCGGGAGCGGCCGGGCCGGATGCCCTCGGTGAGGAACCGGGCACCCCGCTGCAGCCCCTCCCGCCACGCCCTCTCGCGATCATCCCGGGTGGGCTGCTCGGTGACGGTCAGCGAGTAGACCTGCCCGTCCTCGACGAACTCCCGCCACATCCGTACCGCCCACGCCAGCCCCCCATCCGGGCTGCGGCCGGCGAAGAACCCGAAGAACGCCCCGATCATCTCCGTGTGGAACACCGCCCCCGGCACCCGGCAGCCGGTATCCGTCCGCGGGTGACGCGCCAGCTCGACCAGCTCACCGAATGGGCGTGAAAGCGCGGGAATCACGGTGGCCAGGTCCCCTTCGTCGACCGGGAAGCGTCCGGCGGCGCCGAATTTCAGATGCGCGGCAGAGGCTCTCGGATCAGGGCAGTGGTACAGCGTGGCGCCGAGATCGGTGAGGTCGGCAGAGAGGTGCAGGTGATCAGAGTAGGAGCTGCACCACGCACTCGAGAGGTCCTGGAAGCCCCGCGCTTCGAGTAGCCAGTGCCGATTGAGAATTGCGGTACCACCGATCAGCCACACCGGTAGCGGCGCGACCAGGCCGCTGCGCTCATCAAGCCGGGGCGGCTGCGGGAGATATTCGGTGGGCCAGGTGTGAAAGCGGGTGGCGAATTGCGCCGTCGGTGGGGTGAGCACCCCGATCCGCTCGGCGGGCAAGATCTCGCGGGGCCGCAACGCGCGGTAGTAGAAGGGCAGCATCACCGCCGCCGTAGCGGGATCACGCGAAGCCAGCGTGTGCGCCACGTAGGCCGCGCCGACCGCGTAATGCGGGGTGAACACGCAGTCGTCATCGCCGAAGAGCACCCACCGGGTCCGCGCGGCGGCGATGGCGGTGTTACGCGCCGCAGCGGTGCCGGCGTGGCCCCCGAGCCGGACACCCGACACCCGCACGCGGTGGGGGCGTCGGGTGTAATCAGCCAGGACGGCCGGGGTGTGATCGGTGCTGCCGTCGTCCACGACGATGATCTCGGCCAGCACGTCACCGACCTGAGCGAGCAAGCTGTCCAACGCCCAGGTGAGCGGGTTGTCGCTAGTCGAGTGGGCCGCGGGGTCGAACGGGCAGCGGTTGTAGGTAGCGAGCACCGCCGTGACCTGGCCAGCTGTCTCGGGCACCGACACGGCAGCGGTGAACTCCGGACCATCCGGGAGACTGCCCACCACCGCATCGAGGACGGTTAAGTCCGGGCTGGTCACGGCTCAGCGCTCCGTCTTGTCGTGGGAGTAGGTGGCTCCGGTGCACCAGCGGTGCAGCGCGTTGGCCAGGCACCACCACGGGCCGAGGCTGCTCATCAGCGCGGCGGCGATCCCACCGAGCAGCTCCCGCGTCCCGAACCGCACCTCTCGGCCCTCGCGCCGTTCCTGCCAGGCCAGCAGCGCGGCGGGCAGCACGTAGTAGGCACCCCACGCCCCGATCACCGCACCGAGGGCGAACAGCCGTCGCCGGGCGAGCACGGGCAGCGCTAGGGTGGCGGCGAGGGCCGGGGACTGGCCCAGCCACAACCCACCGCGGACCAGTCCCTGAACCACTAGCCACCCACGCACGCGCTGGTCACCGAGCCCGTGAGCGGCGGCGAGGCGGGCGAAGCGGGGATACTCGGTGTAAGACCAGAACCACTGTCGGGCTTGGCGCACCACCCCGCCCAGCGTCGTGGGGCTCTCGCCGTGCTCCAGCACCGGCAGCGGATCGATCGGAGTCCCGCTGGCGCAGGCGAGGTAGCCGAAGGCAAGGTCCTCGTTCATCGTCTCGACCGGCAATCCGTCCCAGGCGAGGAACTCATCACCCCGCACGAACAGACCATGCCCCACACAGTGCGCCAACCGCGGCCATCGCACACCACCCTTGCGGGCTTGGCAAGCCTGGCGACGCAGCCGAGGGATCTCCCGGGCCAGCGTCCACCGGGACTGCAACAACGCCACGCCGGACAACACCGCCCCCCGGACACCAGGCAGGAAGGCATGCAGGTTGCTGGTGAACACCGCGGACTGCTGTACAATCCGCGGCGGTGGTGAGCCGTCCGCGAAGCGGGTAACGCTATCGAGGGTGGCTGGGCCGGGGCGGGAGTCGGCATTGTAGACCGCCACCCACACCAGCTGCGGGTCAACGCCGTCCTCGGTGAGCCGGGCCAGCTCAGCGCGGGCGGCGAAGTTGACCTGATCGACCATGACCCCCTCGGCGCAGGGGTAATGCAGATGCCGGACCAAGCCGCCGGGGGCCTGCGCAGTCAACGCCCGGGCCATTTCCACGGTGCTCGGCAACAAGGGGTCATCGGCCCGGGCCTGGTCAGGCTCACTGTGTTCCCGTTCGGTCGTCACTAGCACTACCACGCTATGACCGTGCTGCTTGGCCAGCTCAGCGAAGTACTCCGCGGCGCTGGCCAGGATCCGCTGTTCCCGCAACAGGGGCAGGATCAACACGATGAACGACTGCGCACTCAGGACCGGATGATGGGCTCGGGCGGCCCGGAGCCAGGCCAGCGAGGACAGGGTGTTGATGCTGCCGCTCACGCCGCGCACCGCGACCGCTGCGGCGGCGGCCCAGGCCACGACTGCTGCGCGAGTGCGCCACGCGGCGGGATTCACAGGATCACCTGGCCCAGCCTCAGCACGGTGAACGCCTCCCGGTGCCCACCGGTGGTGGATCCACCGCGCCATCCGGTCAGATGCGCTCCGGCCGGTCCCACGTGGCTGGCCTGACCAGGGCCCTTCGTGCCAGCGGCTTGGGAGGCGTAGCAGGCCAAGGCCACCATTTTGCGATCCAGCACCGTGGTGACGTCCTCGAAGTACACCGGCTGCCCGATCGCGGCCCACACCTCATAACCCAGCACGGTGGGCACCCAGTGCGGATCGGTGCCCCATTCGGGGAAGTTCCGGCTCCCGGCCATCCCCAGCGCACGCCACCCCAGCTCGAACCCGGTCCGGTGATCGAACGAGGTATCCCCGGCGTGCGGCAGATACACCAACGCCGGGCGCACCTCACGCAACAGCCGCACCACCACACCGACCTGGCCCAGATCGGCCGGCTGGATGCAGCCGTCGGGAAACCGGGAGAAATGCAAGTCCGACACGCCGATCCCCAACTCCTGGGCAGCGTTGACGGCTTCGCTCTCGCGTATCGGCAGCAGCTGCTCCGGGGTGTGGTGCGGGCTACCGCGTTCCCCGGAGGTCAGGTACAGCACGTGCACGACCCGACCCGCCTCGACGTGGCGCACAATCGATCCACCACAGCCCAGCACCTCATCATCCGGATGCGGAGCGATCACCAGAACCGTCAACGCAGCAGACACCGGCACCCCTTCCCGAACTGACCGTGGGTGAGCGTCTAGGCGGTTGGCGGCGCTGCACAGCAGCCGGATGAGGGTGTTGTCGTGCCCGGCGAATGGGTGTTGCTGAGCAGTTCGAGGAGCTCGAGGCGGATGGTCATCCAGACCGCGCAGGGGAAGGGATGCCGGCGCCACAGGTGCCACCAGGAAAGGCGGCGGCAAGTGCGGCAGCGGCCGGTGCGGGTACGGGGTTGGTGATCAAGCAGGACGGCTCGCAGGGCGGCGAGGGCGCCCGCGTGGTGCCCGGTGCGTTCCAGATCGGTGAGCGTGTCCCAGACCGAGCGAACCACCCGGCGCTCATGAGGTCGGGCAGCCAGCCAGGACACCGTTTGATCTGACAGCTGCGGGGTCCTGGCTACCCGCGGGGTCGGGACGGTCGGCATCAGCGCCGGCCCGGCTCGTCAAGGACGGGTTCGACCCGGCACAACAGGGGAATGTGGGTACCGTTGGCGTCGCGCCACCGGTGGGTGGGTCGCGGTGGTGGAGCGGCCATGATACACCTCACTGGGGGTGGCCGGCTGGCCGTCGGGAGCTGACGCGTCGGGGGACCGCGTGCTCAACCGACGGACCAGCCGGCGATGGAAGGGGGCACTGCCCTGGAAGCTGGGGTCGGGCGTCTCGGCGGTGGCGTGGAACCGGCTGGCCGCCAGGAGCGGAAGGAGACACGGGCGTACTCGACCGACGGCCAGCCGGGTCTGGGGGGAAGGAGGGATCGGGCACTCGAGGCGTGATTGGCAGTGATGTTCCTCCGGGTGGTTGATCAGCCGTGGTTGGTTTCGTCGGGTGGGGGCATCTCCGCTGGCGGAGCGGTGTCCAGTGCGGCGGCTAAGATCTGCGCCGGGCTATCGGTGGGCTCGGGTGTGGGTAACGACAGCAGGGCGTTGACCACGGTCACGACGTCGCCGTGCAGGCGCCATTCGACCGCGTTCTCGGTGCTGTGCAACGGGCTGTCCGGGTCCAGCATGTCGTGGGTGCGGTAGGCCAGCGCCTCTCGTTCGCTGTAGACCAGCACCACCTCGCGCAGGCCCTGGAACTCGCGGGTGTAATGGACGAGGTCGAGATCGCCGTCGGGGTTGAAGAGCCGCTGGCCGTTGAAGCCGAACCGGCACAGCCGACGCAGCTGCTCGACGGCCGGGTTCACGCTCATGTCCGGGCTCGCTGATCCGGTCGGGCGCCCTGTCGCTCGGCGTCGCACACCGAGTCACGCGGTTGACGTCGCTGCCCTGCGAGGACCTGCAACAACATGACCACCTCCGCTGGCTGGAGAGATTCCTGTGGGCCGTGAGCGCCGCTGGTCCGCCAGGGGCTACGGTGTACATGAGCAGTATCGGAATCGTGACGTAGTAACATGATACATAGTGACGCGATACGGTGGAAGAGGTCTAGGCTCGCCCGTTCGGGTGATCTGTGCGAGCAGGCGGGCGCCACTGGAGCTGGACGACGAACAAGGAGCCGCGGATGGTCGCGTCCTCGAGTCCGACCGTGCTCAGGCGGTACGTGGCGCTGGAGTTGCGCCGGCTGCGGGAGGGGGCGGGATTCAAGCGCGAGCAGGTGGCCGAGCGGCTACGCTGCGCCCTTTCGCACATCTCGCATCTGGAGACCATGCGGAACCTGCCGAAGGCCGCCGAGCTGGAGGTGCTGCTCGGTTTCTACGGTGTCGCCGAGCGCACCGCGGCGTTCCTGGAACTGGTGGACGCCGCCCGCAGGGGCCGCGACTGGTGGCTGCCGTTCAAGGGCGCCGTGCCGGAGTGGCTCGACCTCTATCTGGGCATGGAGTCCTCGGCGGTGCAGATCGACAGCTACGACGCGATGATCGTGCCGGGCCTGTTCCAGACACCGGCCTACGCCAAGGCCGTCATCCGGGCCGGCGAGCCTGAGCTGGCCGATGCCGAGGTCGCCCGCCGTATCGAGCTGCGGATGGCCCGTCAGGACGTGCTCACCCGGCAGCCCAACCCGCCGGTCGTGTGGCGCGTGCTGGACGAGTCCGTGCTGCACCGGCCCGCCGGTGAGCCGCAGGTCCTCCTGGAGCAGCTGGACCACCTGGTCAAGCTCCTCGACCTGCCCACGCTCACCATTCAAGTGCTGCCGCTGGAGGTCGGCGTGCACGCCGGCGTCGAAGGAACCTTCACGATCCTGACGTTCCCGCCCGAGCTCGTAGGCGATCCGGGAATCGCCTACGTCGAGTCTCGAATCGGGAACACCTACTACGAGGACCGGGCCGAGATCATGACCTATCGCAACACACTGCGGCGCATCCAGATCCACGCCCGCACCCCCCAGGAGACCCGGACCCTGCTGGTCCGCCGCATCGAGGAGTTGACATGAGCCACGACGAAGCGCTCGCCGCGCTGATCACCGCGGCCGGGTGGCACAAGTCCAGCTATTCGTGGGGAGAAAACGGCTGCGTGGAGGTCACCACCGAGCTGCCCGGCTGGGTCGGCGTCCGCGACAGCACACTCGGCACCGCCAGCCCGCTGCTGGCCGTCCCCCCCGCGGAATGGCGGGCGCTCCTCACCGACCTGAGCGCCTGACCGCCCACCCAGCAGGACCGCGCGGACCCACCTTCCCGGAGCGTGTGGGTCCGCGCGCTCACGAGTTGAGTAACGGTGATGTCGCGGTGATCGGGCGTGATCTCACCGAGTCTTACGTGGGTCGTTTACCCGAGGGAGTGAGTGTAGCTAGCGATGAGCGAATTATTATCGTCCCGCACGCCACGATAGTTGCAGCAAAGGAAGATATCCCCCATGCTTGATC
>Ga0213881_10000532_pt1 | contig 23851 bp, 26 predicted proteins | sample BarmaccoBMER_R08_FD_160104 | JGI IMG/M metagenome (GOLD analysis project Ga0213881, IMG submission 160104) | Barbacenia macrantha exposed rock microbial communities from rupestrian grasslands, the National Park of Serra do Cipo, Brazil - ER_R08 ... | reverse complement strand
TGAGGCGATCACCAGGCGCAGCTTGATCGTGAGCAGCTCGATGTCGAGCAGGTTGACCCGGATGTCACCCGCGATCACGATCCCCTTGTCCAGAACCCGCTCCAGGATGTCGCCCAGGTTGGCGGGCTGGGGGCCGCTGATCGGGCCGGCGTTCAGGGCCGGGGACTCGGCGGGAGCGATGCTGCCTTGGGTCATCTCACGACCCCTCTGTGTCACCGCGGCCGCGGGCGTACCGTCTGACCCTCCGGTAGGACAGCAGCTCTCCGTCCGCGTCGATGGTCGTTTCGTAGGTCGCCAGGATGTCGGATGACGAGGGAATCCGCTGGTCCTCGACGAGCTCGATGCCGACCGTCCAGCCGTCCTCGGTGCGCTCGACTCCGGTGACGCCTTCCGGCTGCTTCGCGGTGAGCTCCGCGATCTGGCTCAGCGCCGCCTTGGCCGCCTGACCGGCCGATATGGACGGCCGACTGCGGGCCTCGGCGGGTTCGTCCTGGAACTCGTCCTGGGGCTCTTCCTCGGGTTCGTCTTCGGGTTCGTCTTCGGGTTCGTCCTGGGGTTCGTCCTCGTCGAGGACCTCCTCGTTTTCGAGGTCCTCGGGTTCTGCCTCGGGTTCGGCTTTTCGTCGTGGTGCCATTTCAGTCAGCCCTCATCGCTGGGTTCGGGCGCGGCCGCGACGCCGCCGCGAGCCTGGGCGAATTCGGCAAAAGCCGCGTCCTCGAATTCAGCCGCCTGGTCGTCGGACATCTCACCGGCGGCCCGTGCCCGTTCGGCTTTCTCCAGCTCCTGCCGGATCGTCGCGGGGCTGGCCATCTCCCGTTCCGCCTCTTCCGCGATCACGGTGGCCAGCTTCACGAAGCCCCGCATGGGCATCAGCGGCAGCCGGAACAGGAGCGTGAGCAGGTTCATGTCAGCCTCCGTCGCCCACGAAATCGTAAGCAGCCATCGGGCCGCGGACCTGTAGCTCCACTCGTCCCTGCCAGCGGTCGCCTAGCTCGGCGACAACTCGCTCGAGCTCGCCAGCCTTGCTGGCCTCGATGAGGAAGGCGGCGTACACGGCATCCAGCTCGTTGGTCGCGGTGCGGACGCTGGTGGCCACGCAGTGGTCCTTCATCGCGGACACCAGCAGTTGCGTGTCTGCCTGGCGCTTGTCCGCGACCGTGTTGTTGACCATCTCACCGAGCTGAATCCTCATATCGCGGGTGGCGTCGGGATCCGCCCCGCTGATCCTGTCTCGCAGCCGCGCGGCACTGGAGTTCTCGGACAAGATCTCTTCCAGGATGGCCTGCTCCACATAGCGGCCCCGGATTATGTACTCGACGCGCCCCTCGAGTTCCCGCAGGGCCGCGGCGAACACGTCGTGGTTGGCGTCGAGCAGCTCCTCCGCGACCGCCTCCTCGTTGGTGACGACGGCACCGAAGCGCGACGGCAGGACGGGCGTGTCGGCAGCGGTCGCGTCGAGGATCTCCTGGTGCGCCTGAAGGTCTTCCGGCGTCCCGAGCGGCCGCGATATGTCCACGTCGCTGACCAGGGCAGCCAGGTCTCCGGACCGTACCAGCTTGATCTCGCCGGGCGGGTCCCCGACGCCATGGACCCCGGAGTTGAGCTCCACGTCTCCTGGGACGATCCCGTACACGTACACGCCCGTCTGCTGCCCCATATCGGGCTTTTCCTGCGTCGACGCCGACATGTCAGTCCTCCTCCCGGCGGCCGCGGCGGGCGCCTTGCTTCTCGCGGCCGCCGTTGCCGTAGTCCCTCAGCTTGTCGGTGGCGGCGTCGAGCATGCCCTTCGTCTTGTGCTTCGCGCCGCCCTCCTGCATGTCGCCCACGAGTCCGGGCAGGCCCTCCTTCTCCTGGCTGATGTCGAGGCGGTTGACCGCCTCGGCGAAACGCAGGTACGTGTCGACGCTCGCTATGACGACCCGGGCGTCGATCGTGAGTACCTCGATTCCCACCAGCGACACGCGCACGTAAGCGTCGATGACCATCCCCTTGTCGAGGATCGTCTCGATAACGTCGGCTAGCCCGGTGGGCGACGGCCTCGAGTCACCGCCCGATTGCATGACCGTCATGTCCTACCTCCCTCGCTGCGCTGTGGCACTGGTACGCCTCCGCGCGCTGCCCTGGCTCGCGCTGGCCCGGCTGCTGCCGCCTCGGCTGGCGGTGCCCCGGCTGCTGTTGCTCTGTCTCGTCGTGCGGCGGCTCGCCGGCCTCGCCTGTCCGGCTGTCTGGTCGTTCTCGTCGCTCTCGTCGTTCTGGTCGGCCTCGTCGTTCTGGCCGGCCTCGTAGTCCTGGTCGGCCTCGTAGTCCTGGTCGGCCTGGTCGGCCTGGTCATCGACTTGGCCATCGCTGTCCTGGCGGGACTCGTCCCGCTCGGAGCCTTCCTTCTGCTCCCGCTCTAGCGCGTCTTCGTGGCTCTCGACCAGCTCACCGTCGTGGATGGTGCCGCGCCAGCCCTCGATGTCGTCAGGATGCAGCACGCCCTGGGTCATCATGTGCCGCTGGAAGTGCTTGAGTTCCAGGCGGGCTCGCCTGCCCTGCGCGCGCCATAGATTCCCGGTGCGCTCGAACAAGCCCTGCGGGTGGTATTCGAGGACCAGCAGGATGCGGGTCAGGTTCGGGCCGAGCTCATGGAAGGTCACCGCGCCATCGACGTGGCCCTTCTGGCCCTTCGACCGCCAGACGATCCGCTCGTCGGGCACCTGCTCCACGACCGTGGCTTCCCAGGTGCGATGTGACCAGAAGACCTGCGCCTTCCAGTTCGTTTTCTGCTCTTCGTTCTTGTTCTTGTCGACGTTCTCGACCTTCTTGGTGAACTTGGGGAAGTCGTTGTACTGCGTCCACTGGTTGTAGGCGAGGCTGGCGGGGACCCCCACGTCGACCGACTCGACGATGTTGGTCAGCTTGAGCTTCTTGCCCCCGCCCTTGCCACCTTTGCCGCCTCCGAACATGCCGGTGATCTTCTCCTTGACCCCTGCCATCCCGGCGCCGAGCATCGACCGGACCGGAGACTTGCCTTCGGCCAGGCCCTTCGCCCCGGTGACGGCGGCCATGAGGCCTGGGCCGGCTCCGCCTTCGACGTAGTCGGTCAGGCGGCCGGTCGTGCCCTCGACTTTGCCGAGCAGCGACGTCACGGCTCGGTTGCTGAGCGCGCCGGCCAGTTCCCCGACTTCGCCCTTGAGCCGGTCCATCGCTCCGCTCGCCCGGTTACGGTTCTCCGAGTCTTCTCGCGCCACGCCGGTCACCTCCTGGTCCGGGAGACTGGCGAACGAGTTGGCCTGCGACGCCGCGGCGCTGGCTCTTCGGCCTCGTCCTCCAGCGGTTCATCCGCTTCATTGGCTTCATCTGCCGGGGCCTCGTCCAGGTCCTCTTCTTCCTCGTACTCGTCGGCAGGCTCTTCGTACTCGTCCGGCTCCTCGCCGGCCTCGTCCGGCTCCTCGCCGCGGCGGGGCCTCACGCGCCTGACCCGGCCCACGGTCTCGCCGACGGTGTCACGGGCGGTTTCACCGGCCTTGCCCACGGCGGCCTCGGGATTCCGCAGCGTTTCGGCCCGGTCGTGCAGGCTGTCGCTCAGCGAGTCGATCCGGTTGGTCACCGCGGCGGCGGCGGCGCCCTTGGCCGCATCTAGCAGGTCCCCGCGAACGGTATCGACGATCTCGGTCACCTGCGGGCCGAGCGCGCCGGCGATATCGGTCTTGCCAAGCATCTTGGCTCCCTGCCGCATCGCCAGTGGCCCCAGCCGGGCCGCGCCTCCAGTCGCCGCCCCGAGGGCGATCATCGTGGCCAGGCGCATCTTGCGACGTCGGCCAAGGATGTAGCCCACGCCGATTGCCACTGCGGTCTGTGCGCCACCTTTCATCTCAAACAACCCCTTCCTGCGGGTCGATTTGGGCCCACCCAAAACCCCTCCCTGCGGGTCGATCTCTCCCCACCCACCTCGGACGCTCACGTCCGCTGCTCTTGGTCAGCTCTCGGTATGCTCTTATCGGCCCTGCGGGCATCGTCCTTGCGGACCGCCGGCCCCGGTGAGCCGCCGGCCCTGCGAGCCGAAGCCAGCCGTCTACCCCCGCTCAACTGGGCCAAAACAAGAAATGTCGAGTAATAACGCGGACGACCGCTGGTCGCCTCGTCTCGCTACCTTGCATCTCGCGGTGTATTACCAGGTCAGAGGCGCATTGATGGTCCGTTCGAGCAACCCACGCCTCCTTGGCGACCCATGATCGAATTTGTGAGCGGCAGCGGCACGGGATTGCGGCCGTGCATCGTGGGTAGTCGTGTGACCCTTCGAGAGGAGGCACCATGGCCACCGGTAAGCAGAAGGAAGCCGCCCGGCGTAACATCGGCAAGGCCCGGCAGGCACAAAGCGCCAGAGCCCACGGCGAGGACGTCCCCCGTCGGAGCGAAGGCCTGAACACCGCGGACAAGAACCGGCTTGACGACCAGGAGTTCGCCTTCCCCGCCGAACGCAAGGAGCCGCTGACCGACGCGAAGCACGTCCGGAACGCGATCGCGCGTTTCGACCAGGTTGAAGGCGTGAGCGACGCGGAGCGGGACAAAGCCTGGAAACGGATCCTGTCCGCGGCGAAACGCTTCGATGTTGACGTCTCCGAATCCGACTGGCGAGACCTGGCTAAGGGCGGCAAGGACCGCAAGCGCTAGTTCATCGAAGGGCCGGGAAAGCAAGCGCGGGAGTACCAGTCAAGTAATCCCGAGTATCACTGTGGTCGGAAGTCCGCGGTAATTCGGGGTTCTGTGGTGACTTTGGTGCGCTATGGTGCACAAAAGTAACCACGAGGCCCGGATCAACCACTAAAACTCGCCCAGCGAACCGGCGAAAGGGGCAAAAGCTGAACGTCCAGCTGGTCCAGCCCCCTGGCGCTCAGGAGGGTACACAAAACCCTGTTTTGCGATCATGGCCGGGTCGGTGACCTGCGGATTTGCGAGCATAACTGGCCCAGATTTGGGACTTATTCATCACGCTCCCAGACCCGTAGCGTCCGGGGCGGCAAGCGCTCGGGCGAACGGACTGGACGGCAGGGAAACAACTACGCGTATCCGTACATAGCGGGCACGTGGGCCGGCTATCCCGCGGAAGAATAGAGCCCTCTGGCAGAAAGGGCGCCGGAAACCGGGTCCCAATCCTCCATGAAGCTCTTTTCTTCCCGCGTCGCCACCGCCTCCGCCGTCACATAACGGTCATGTCGGACAAATGGCCGCGTTCCAGCGTGACGATGGCGCCGTCGATGGCGTGAGGGTCCAGTTCCCAGACAGGCCGTTACTCTGGCAGCCGCCAGCGAGACAGCAAAAGGGGAGGAGCCGTGACATCCCTCGGGGAGGGACAGGAGGGAGAAGCACGCGCCATGCGGTATGCCTACGTGCTTCAGATCAGCGACGACATCGACAAGCCCGTAGCGTACGCCGACGAGCGACTCGCTAAGGACAGGGCGGCTGTCGCCGCGCACGACAGGGGCGTCGCTCTTGATCCGTGGGTTGACGCCGAAGACGGCAGCTTCATGCGAACCGAGTCAGCAGGCGCGATATTCACGATCTACCGCTGCCCCGTTCACGAATCCTGACCCGGCCCCTAGACCGCGCCGGTCAGAACGCCGACCGCCACGGCTATGGATAGCTCCCCCTATTCCCCGCTCCGCCGGTGCTCTTCGATGTCCTCGGCGACGCGTTCCTCGAACGGTTTCAGCTTGTCGTAGAGCTTCTTGGGCGGCACCGTGTTGCCGGGCTCGCCAACCAGCCAGGGTGCGGCGGCGACCGCGGTCTGCCACGCCGCCTCCTGGGGATCGGTGTCCGCCTGGGGATCGGTGTCCGCTTCCCCGCCGGATGACTGGCCGGCGGGTTCGATCCGGTCAAGATAGACGTTGGTGAACTGGCCCCTGCGCTGTTCGTGGTACTCCAGCCGGACGCGCTGACCCTGTAGCTGTTTCGCCTGCTCGCCGATGTCCTCGCGGAACGTCGTGTATTCGACGCCGTTCGCGTCCGTGCTCACGTACCGCACGTTGCCGCTTCGCGTTTCGACCGTCCGGACCTCGTTCAGGACTACCTCGGTTTCCGCCACGCGGTTTACTGGTCCTCGCCGGTTATGATGTCGCGATCTTCTCCGGCCGGTTCCCGGCCGCGCCTTATCACGTCGCGGTCCCCACCGGCGGGTTCACGGCCATCTTCCATGACGTCGGAGGGCCGATCCGAGCCGTCTTCCATCACGTCGGGATCCTCATCGGGGGGTTCCCGGCCTCCTTCGATCACGTCGGAGGGCTCATCCGGTCCGCCCATCACATCTGGCCGTCGCCAGGGGCCTGTTTCAGTCATGTGGGCTCGCTACCATGCCGGCCAGCATCTAAACCGCGATGGCGCGCCCCGGACCGAGGCAGTTCGCGGGACTACCATGGCGACTGCTGTGCCCTGCCCCGGCCCGGGAGCCCTGGTCACTGACCCGCCACGTACCTCGCGACACGTCCCGCAAACCTCAGACACTCTACTGGCACGACTGCTCGATGCCGTGGAACTCAGCGGGCGCGAGCGGACAGCGGGATCCGGCCGCCGGCCAGCACCATGGCGACCTGACGCTCGGACAGGTCGTGTATCAGCCGCAGGTCGCCGCGGCCGGAGGCCCAGGCCGATTCAGCACGGTCACCGTGGCGGCCGGCCGTTACCGGCTTCCCGTGAGCGAGCTGGCCGCGCAGGCCATCGAACGTCAGCACGTCGCCCTGATCGATGCGGTCGTAGTCAGCGGGATCTTCGAACCGCAGCGGCAGGATGCCGAAGTTGGCCAGGTTCTGGAAGTGGATGCGGGCGAAGGATTTCGCGATGACCACTCGCAGGCCGAGGTAGCGCGGCGCGATCACGGCGTGCTCACGGGACGAACCCTGCCCATAGTTCTCGCCGCCGATCACGGCGTGCGGCCCATTGGCCCGATCAGCGTAGCCGGCGTCGATCGGCCGGAAGACGAACCTGGAGATCGCTGGGATGTTGCTGCGCAACGGCAGCACCTGCGCGCCGGCGGGCAGGATCTCGTCGGTGGAGATGTTGTCGCCGGCCTTGAGCTCCACCGTCGCCTCGAGGCGGTCGGGGAGCGGGTCGAATTCGGGAAGGGAAGCGATGTTCGGGCCCTTGACCAGCTCTTGGTCGCGCGTGTCCTGCTCAGGCGGGGGAACGAGCATCGTGGTGCCGACGTACGTGTGCCCGGGCAGGTCGAGCCGCGGGTAGCTGACGCCGAGGTCACGGGGGTCGGTGATCACGCCGGTCAGCGCGGCGGCCGCGGCGGTCTCGGGCGAGCAGAGCCACACCGAGTCCTCTTCGGTGCCGGACCGGCCCGGGAAGTTGCGGGGGACGGTGCGCAGGCTGTTCCGGCCGGTGGCCGGCGCCTGCCCCATCCCGATGCACCCCAGGCAGCCGGATTGATGGATCCGGGCGCCCGCCGCGATCAGGTCGAAGAGCCACCCGTTCCTGGTCAGGTCGGCCAGGGTCTGGCGAGAGGCCGGGTTGATGTCGAAGGAAACCTGATCGTGGCTCTGCCGCCCCTTGACGATCTCCGCCACGATCGCGAAGTCCCGGAGTCCGGGGTTGGCCGACGATCCGACCACGACCTGGAAGACCGGCTCTCCGGCGACCTCGCGGACCGGGACCACGTTTCCCGGGCTGGAGGGCGCGGCGATCAGCGGCTCGAGCGCGGACAGGTCGATGCTGTCGGTGACGTCGTAGCTGGCACCGGGCTCGGCCCGCAGCTCGACGTAGTCCCGCTCACGATCCTCGGTGCGCAGGAACTCGAGCACCGCTTCGTCCGACGGGAACACGGTGGTGGTCGCGCCCAGCTCGGCGCCCATGTTCGCGATGACATGGCGGTCCATCGCGGTCAGGCTGGCCAGGCCGTCACCGTGATATTCGATGATCCGGTTGACCCCGCCCTTGACCCCGTGCCGTCGCAGCATCTCCAGCACAACGTCCTTGGCCGATACCCAGTCGGGCGGCGTGCCGGTGAGCTCGACGCCCCAGACCTCCGGCATCCGCAGGTACAGCGGCTCCCCCGCCATCGTCATCGCCACGTCCAGGCCGCCGGTGCCGATCGCCAGCATGCCCAGCGAGCCCGCCGCGCAGGTGTGGCTGTCGGAACCGGTCATGACCTTGCCCGGGATACCGAAACGCTGCATGTGCACAGGGTGGGATACCCCATTACCGGGCTTGGAGTACCACAGCCCGAAGCGGCGGCAGGCGGAGCGCAGGAAGAGGTGATCGTCTTGGTTCTTGCTGTCGGCCTGGAGCAGGTTGTGGTCAACGTACTGCACCGAGACCTCGGTCTTCACGCGGTCCAGGCCCAGGGCTTCCAGCTCCAGCATGACCAGCGTCCCCGTCGCATCCTGGGTCAGGGTCTGATCAACCGACAGCGCGATCTCGGTGCCGGGCCGCATCTCCCCCTCGACCAGGTGCGATGCGATCAGCTGCTGCGCTACGTTACGTCCGCTACTCATGGTCACTCCGGGAAAGGATCTTCGCTGGCGTGATCGGCAGGTCGCGGATCCGCTGGCCGGTGGCATGCCAGACGGCATTGCCGATCGCCGCGGCGGTGCCGACGATGCCGATCTCGCCGATGCCCTTCGACCCCATCGGGTTCAGGTGCGGGTCCTGCTCGTCCAGCCACATCGCCTCGATGTCCTGCACGTCGGCGCACGTCGGGACGTGGTACTGGGCGAGGTCCCGGTGCACGAAGCCGCCCTGGGCGGCGTCGACGACCGTTTCCTCCATCAGCGCCATACCCAGGCCCATCGTCATGCCGCCGATGAACTGCGATCTGGCCAGCGTCTGGTCGATGATCCGGCCCGCCGCGAAGACCCCGAGCAGCCTCGGCACCCGGACTTCACCGGTGCCGGGATGCACGAGAACCTCGGCGAACTGGGCGCCGAACGCGTGCCGCGCGAAGCCGCCGGAGTCGGCGGCCACCTCTTCTGTGGTGTCCGCGGTGCCCCGGGTGCCGTTCTTATGGAAGTCCGCGCATGCCGCCGCCACCGCGGATCCCCAGGACGCGGTGCCCATCGACCCGCCGGCCAGCCACGCGTCGGGCAGGGAACTGTCGCCGAGCTCGAGCTGGACCTGGCCGGTTGGCACGTCGAGGCATTCGGCGGCGATCCTGGTGAGGGCGGTCCGCGCGCCGGTCCCGATGTCGGCGGCGGCGATCCGTACCACGAGCTTGTCACCCTCGGCCGTGACGGAGGCCGATGACGGCTGCCGCCGTGCCGGGTAGGTGGACGCGGCCACTCCGGTTCCGGACAGCCACGGCCCGGTGGCCCGTACCGCCGGCCGCGGATCGCGGCCGGCCCAGCCGAACCGGCGCGCGCCCTCACGCAGGCACTCCACCAGGTGCCTGGAGCTGAACGGCTTGCCGCTCTCCGGCTCGGTGGCCGGGTCGTTGCGGGCCCGCAGTTCGATCGGGTCGATCCCGGCCGCGACAGCGAGTTCGTCCATCGCCGACTCGAGCGCGTACATGCCCGGGCATTCTCCCGGCGCGCGCATCCACGAAGGCGCGGGCACGTTGAGCCGGACCAGCCGGTGCGTGGTCGACAGCGCGGGTGTCGCGTACATGACCCGGGCGCAGGTCGCGGTCTGCTCGGCGAACTCGGTGCGGATCGCGGTCTGTTCCGTCACCGCGTGCGCCACCGCGGTCAGCTTGCCGTCCTGGCCGGCGCCAAGCCGGAGCCGCTGGATGGTCGGCGTCCGGTACCCGGTGAGCTGGAACATCTGCTGGCGGGTGAACACGGCCTTCACCGGACGGCCAGCCGCGCGGGCGGCGAGGGCGGCCAGGATCGCGGGCGGCCGTGTCGTGCCCTTCGAACCGAAACCGCCGCCGACATGCGGAGAGATGACCCGCACCTGGTCCGGCCGCAGCCCGAGCACCGTGGCGATCGTGTCCCGGTCCGCCGACGGGCCCTGAGTGGAGTCGGCCACGGTCAGGTGGCCCTCATCGTCCCAGGCCGCGAGCGCGGCGTGCGGCTCCATCGGGTTGTTGTGCAGCGTGGGTGTCGTATAGGTGACGTCTATGCTGACGGCCGCGGCGGCCAGCCCCGCCTCGATGTCTCCGTAGGACAGATCCGCGGGCAGTCCCGGATTCACCTTGTCCGGCGTGTACCGGCCGGGATGATCAGCCCGCAACCCGACGTCGTGGGCCGTAGCGGCATAGTCCACGCGTACCGCGGCCGCGGCGGCCCGGGCGTTCTCCAGCGTGTCAGCGACGACGGCACCGACGAGCTGGCCGTGGAAGGCGATTTCCCGCGTCTGGAACAACGCCAGCTCCGCGTCCTCCGCGGACCCCAGCACCGGCGGGTCAACGCAGGTCAGCACGGCCAGCACACCCGGCATCTCCCGCGCCGCCGCGGTGTCCATCGCGCTGACGGCACCGGACGGCACCGCTGACTGGACCGCGAAGACGTACGCGGCCTCACCGGATTCACCCGCGTACTTCGCCCGGCCGGTGACCTTGTCGATCCCCTCGACACGGTTCACGAGACCAGCTCCTCGAGCGTCTCGATGATCAGGTTCCGGGCCAGCGCCACCTTGTACACGTTGCGGGTCAGCGGCGCGGCCGCACGCAGCTCCGCGTCCGCCGCCGCGGCGAACGAATCACGGTCGCCCGCAACGCCAGCCACCGCCCGTTCGCTGGTAAAAGCCCGCCAGGGGACGTGCGCCACCCCGCCTAGCGCAAGCCTGCAATCACGGATGACGCCACCGCCCCCGGTATCCAGCACCGCCGCGACAGACACCAGCGCGAACGCGAATGAGGCGCGCTCCCGCACCTTCCGGTAGCTGGAGCGGCCCGGCAGCGGCGGCGGCAGCGAGACGGCGGTGATCAGCTCGCCCGGCTCCAGCACGGTATCCCGGGAGGGGTCGTCGGCGGGAAGGCGGTGCAGGCCGGGCATGCCGATAACGCGGGAACCGGACGTACTGGTGACGTGCACGCGAGCGTCCAGCGCGGTCAGCGCCACCGCCATATCCGACGGGTGCGTGGCCACGCAGCGCGCCGAATGCCCCAGGATCGCCAGGTTCGCATGGTCACCGTCGATCGCGGGGCAGCCGGAGCCCGGATCCCGCTTGTTACATGGCATCGTGACGTCCTGGAAGTAGGTGCAGCGGGTCCGCTGGAGCAGGTTGCCGCCCACCGTGGCCATGTTCCGGACCTGCCCGGACGCGCCGGCCAGCACCGCCCGCGCCAGCATCGGGTAGCGGCTGGCGATCACCGGGTGCGCGGCCAGGTCCGCGTTCCGCACCGCGGCGCCGATGCGCACGCCGCCGCGCTCGTCCTCGGTGATCTCGCCGAGCGGCAGCCGGCTGACGTCCACCAGGCGCTCGGGCGTGGCGACCCCCAGCCGCATCAGGTCGACCAGGTTCGTGCCGCCGCCCAGGTACATCGTGCCCGGCCCGTAACCGGCGACCGCGTCGGCCACGTCACGTGCCCTGCGGTACGTGAATGGCCTCACGGCTCGGCCCCCGCGACCGCGCCGACCGCCTTGACGATGTTCACGTACGCGCCGCACCGGCACAGGTTGCCGCTCAGCTGCTCACGGATCTCACCGGGCGTCAGCCCCCGCGGGCTGCTTTCGGCGAGCAGGCCGGCCGCCGAGCACAGCTGACCCGGCGTGCAGTAACCGCACTGGAACGCGTCGTGCCGGATGAACGCCGCCTGCAGCGGATGCAGGTCATCGCCGTCGGCGAGCCCCTCGACCGTCGTGACCACCGAGCCGGCCGCCGCGACCGCGAGCACCAGGCAAGCGTTGACCCGCCTGCCGTCGAGCAGGACCGTGCACGCCCCGCACTGGCCATGGTCGCAGCCCTTCTTCGAGCCGGTCAGGCCGAGCCGCTCGCGCAGCAGGTCCAGCAGCGAGGTCCGGTTATCGACATCCAGTGTCGCGGTGGCCTCGTTGACGCGGAGGGTGACCGCCGTCCGGCTCATGCCGCGGGATGCAGGATGACCTTGGTGTATCGGCCGGTGCGCTGGTCGAACTTCTCGTAAGCCTCCGGCGCCTGATCCAGCGGGAGTTCGTGGGAGACCAGCAGGGACGGCTGCGCCCGGCCCGCCATGATCAGGTCGCGCAGGTGCTCGTTGTACCGCTTGACCGGGCACTGCCCGGTGCCCATCCGGTGCCCCTTCTGGAACAGCTTGCCGAAGTCGAAGCCGATCCGGCCATCCTTGGCGCCTTCGTTGGCCGCGCCGGGATCCTGCGGCATGTACACCCCGACCACGCCGATTCCGCCGGTGCTCCGCACGCATCCGACCAGCCAGTCCATCACCATCTCCGGATGCTCATTGCCGTCCGGGTCGTGCGCCTGGTAACCGACCGCTTCGATGCCGCAGTCCACCCCGAGGCCGCCGGTCGCGTCGAGGATGTGCTCGACCGGATCCCCGGCCGAGATGTCGACCGGCGTCGTCTCGAACCGCTCGGCCAGCACCAGCCGGTCCGTGTGCATGTCGACGACGAACACGCGCGAGGCGCCGCGCAGCCGTGCGCTGTGCGCCGCGAGGAGGCCGACCGGGCCGGCGCCGAACACCGCCACCGTATCGCCCGGGCTCACCCCGGCCAGTTCCGCGCCGTGGTAGCCGGTCGGGAAGATGTCGGACAGCATGGCGAAGTCCTGCTCGAACTCCTCTCCCGGCGGGAGCAGGAGCAGGTTGAAGTCGGCATACGGCACGCGCAGGTACTCGGCCTGCCCGCCGTCATAGGGCCCCATCTGCGCATAGCCGTACGCGCCGCCGTCCACGCCCTCGGTCGGATTGGCTCGCAGGCAGAACGAAGTCCAGCCGGACACGCAGTTCCGGCAGGTGCCGCAGGACACGTTGAACGGCACGCTGACCCGGTCCCCCGGCCGGAACCGGGTGATGCCCGGACCGGTCTCGACCACCACGCCCATGTTCTCGTGGCCGAGGATCTTGCCCTGCTCAACACTGGTCCGGCCCTCGTACATGTGCAGGTCGGATCCGCAGATGTTCGCCGACGTCACCTTGATGATCGCGTCGTTGGGCGCCTGGATCCGGGGTTCCGGCACTTCCTCGACCGCGACCTGGAACGGTGCCTTGTAGACAACTGCCTTCATGACTTCGCTTCCCTCCGTCGCGATGCGCCTTCTCGTCTAGTCGTCGGATTTGCCGCCGCTACCCGGCGCTCCGGCAGCGAAACCGGTCATGGCGGTGAGGCTGACGGCAGCCGGGAGGACGTCGGTTTCATGCGCAAGGTCATGCGGTGGAGGCTTTCTCTCCTGCTGGGAGGTGCCGGGCGAGGAACCGCACGATGCGCTGCCACGCCCGGGCGGCGGGCTCGGGGTTATGGAACATGGGCGCCATGCGGTTGTGAAACGCGTGTCCCGCGTCCTCTTCGACGTGGATTTCCACGTCCGGGCGGTCGGCCACCGCCTGCTCCACTAGCGCGACCTGTTCCGCGGAATGTAGGGATCCGAGCCGCCGAAATGGAACTGCAGCGGCGCGGCGACCTGGTCCAGCAGGCCGACATTGTCCGGCACCGCCGATCCGTACAACGACACCACGGCAGCCAATCCGGTCCCGCGCTGTGCCGCGAGGAAGTAAGCGATGGACCCACCCAGGCAGAAGCCGATGATCCCGGGCCGGCCGGTCACCTCGGGCAGCGCGCTCAGGTGATCCAGCGCGGCCGCCGCGTCCGCGACCCCCTGCCCGACATCGAAGCGGCTCGCCAGGGCGAGCGACTCCTGCAGGCCCGCTTCGTCGTGAGCGGCCTGGAAGCCGGGAACCAGCCGCCAGAACAGATCCGGCGCCCCGACGACGTACCCCAGGCCCGCCAGGTCCTCCGCGACCGCCCGGATGTAGTCGCTGACGCCGTAGATCTCCTGGATCAGCAGGAGCCCCGGGCCAGAGCCTCGCTCCGGCAGCCACACCGCGAGATCGAACGCTCCATCCCTGGCCCGCACCCGCTCGATCCGCGACTCCGGCATGTTGCCTCCTCTTCAGGCGCCCAGGATGCTCTCCATCCTGCCAGGCCGGGGCCGTCGCCGGTCATCTTCTCTGCTGGGAAGTAAAACCACCGCCGTTCGGGCTTTGTAGGTAACAGGTGTTCATTTAGCGAATGTGATGGTTTGCTAGGGGATCAATGGCGAACGCCGCGAGGCGCGCCGCTCTTCTGCTGGAGGCCGTCACATGGTCCCTAGACCCTTTCTCATCGCTGGCGTGGCCAGCCTGCTGCTGACGAGTCCGGCGCTGGCCAGCGCCGCGGCCGGAGGCCCAGGCCAATTCAGCACTGCGACACCGTCAGGCCAGACCCAGGGAGTCCCGCCGCCCGCGGAACGCATCGCGGCAACGACGGCGACGTACAACGCGATCGAGGCGAAAATTGCCGCGGGGCAGTCGCTGCGACTGCACTTCCCCGATCCCACCGCGTCAGAAGACATCATCGACTACGGCCTCCATGATCTGTGGAAGAGGGCGATCGACGGTGCCGGAGTGACCGTGGCTTACGTGGTCACCAACCCCGACCCGGACCTCAGCACGGCGCTCGCGACGTATGACACGGCGATGGACCTGCCGCCGGCGGACATCACCGACATGGCGCTCCCGGCGCCAACCGATCCGTCCGCGGTCTGCCAGGTCGAGTGCAGCACCGGCGAAGATCGTCTCGACGCGGAGGCGATCCACTCGATGGCGCCCTTCGCGAAGATCATTTTCGTCCACCCGCCAGTGCCGGAAACCATCGGCATGCAGGGCTGGCCAGAGGTAGCCCAGGCCATCAAGATGATCGCCGACCAGCATCTGGCCGACGTCGTCTCGGTGAGCCTGGGCGACCCCGAGAACGATTTCACCAACGACCCGACCAACCCGACCGCCACCCAGCAGGCGGCTATCCGCTCGCTGGATCCCGCGTTCCTCGACGCCGCCGCGCACAACATCCCGGTGATGTTCGCATCCGGTGACTGCGGCCCGACCGGACCGCCGGTTCTCGGCAGCACCGGCCAGTGCACCCCGGCGGTCGGCGTCACCGCGGGTCACGCGGCCGACAGCCCGTGGGTCACCGCGGTCGGCGGCACCATCCCCAACGCCGGCCTCGCCACCACGTCCGGGCGTACCGCTCCGGATGCGCTGTGGACCGCCCGGAACGACACCTCCGACGCGGAATCGGCCGGCGTCTCCACCGTTTACCCGAAGCCTTCGTGGCAGCGGGGCATCCCGGCGCTCAGCGGCGTCACCGGCCGTGCCTTCCCCGACATCTCGATGGACGCTTCTGACGGCACGTCGCAGGCATCGCCCACCTTCGCGGGCATCCTCGCGCTGGCCACGCAGCTACGCGGTGCCGATCTGGGCACGGTAAACCCGGCTCTGGCGGCGCTCGGACCGCGCGGCACGGCGGCGGGCATCGTCGACGTCCCGGCCGGCTACACGGACAGCGCATACGGCGTCGCTGGCTTCGCGACTGGTCCCGGCTACGACATCGCGTCGGGCTGGGGCACGATCTTCGCGCCTGCCTTCGTGCCCGCTCTGGTGAAGCAGATCGACCTCCAGGCCCTGGACCAGCCGAGCCGGCAGGCCAGCGAAGAGCTGGAGGAACTGCGAGCCGGCATCAGGACGTCCGCCCATGCCGTGGCCAGCGGTCAGACCGTCACGATCACCGGGAGCGGTTTCATCCCGGGCCGTACGCCGAACGGCACGACTATCCTGGACGGCTTCGGCGTGTTCCCGCCGCTGCCCGGGCAGTTCGGGGCGAGCCCTCCGTTCGTTAACCCGGGGTCGACGGTACCGGGCCAGACCTGGGACGACGTGACGGCTACCCGCACCGGACCCGGGAAGAAGTCGCCGGGCCAGCCGCTCACCGTGACCGGTCCCAACGGCAACGGCACCGTCACGATCACCATCGACACGACCGGAATGGCCGTCGGCACGTACACGGCGACAATCACCGGCCGCCTGCTGACACAGACCATCACGTTCAAGGTCGCAACGCCAGCTTCGGCTAGGCGGTAACGCCAGGGGCACCGCACGGCCGCCAGCCAGGCGAGCGCGTGCGGTGCCCGCTGTGCTGCGTTACGCGGTGACGGGTCCCGCGACCAGCGCGGCATTCTGGCGCTCGAACGCCTTGACCGCGCCACTGCGCCAGCCATCGGCGAAGGGCGAGGCGTGTTCAGAAAATGGGCCGGGGCGGATGCCGCTAGGGGATGGTTGGCGCAACGTACCCCCCGGGTGGGGGTGGTTGGCGCAACGTACCCCTTAGCTTGCCGGGTAAGGACGCGTCGGCCAGTGCCCCCGGCAACTGGACCGTGCGAAACTACCCTTTGCGGCGGATGGCAGCACGATGGGCGCTGCGGATGTGACGGCGGGCCGCCGCCCTGGCCCGCTGGGGATCCCGTGCGGCGAGCGCCTGGATGATCTCAGCGTGCTCACGGACCGAGCGAGCCGGACGGCCCGGGATCGCCAGCGTGGTCTCCATGCTCCGGGCGAGCATCTCCTGCAGCGCGTCCTGGGTCATGGCCAGGAACCGGTTGCTGGCGTACTCGGCGATCCGCAGATGCAACCTGGCGTCGAGTTCTTGCAGGGCTTGGGGCGGCCGCCGGCCGAGGACGGCCTGCTCTAGTTCCTCGAAGGTCTGCTGGAGGACCCGGAGCTGCTCCTCGGTGGCCGCGACCGCCGCCCACCCGGCCGCGGGGACCTCAAGTACTTCCCGCATAGCGAACAGCTCGTCCATGCCGATCTCCCGCAGCAGGGCCTGCCGGTGCAGGGCCTGCCGGTGCAGGGCCTGCCGACGCAGGGCGGAATCACCCTCGCCCGGCTGTGCCACGAACGCTCCTTTGCCGTGCCGGACAACCACGATCCCGCTGGTCTGCAGCGAACGCAGCGCCTCGCGCACCGACGTCCTGCTCACGCCGAGCAGCTGGCACAGTTCCCGCTCACCGGGGAGCCGGTCGCCCGGCGACAGGCCGTTACCGGCGATGAACCGCTCGACCTGCTCGGCCACCCGGGAGAACAGCGGCTCGGTCGATCCCATCCATTGCCAGCTGACCGCTGCCGGGACATCGGCCGAGGGGCCTGGCCGGGCTGGGCCGGGGGTGTCGGGGGGCGGAGCCCCCTGACCTGGGTCACCAGACACGTACCCGCACCCTAAGCGCTCGGGTGCAGCCTAGTCAGGGCGAACTCCCGGTGACCAAGCGCTTCCGCGCAAGTCAGACGGCCATTGACGGTGCGATCGATTATCGCCTCCAGCCGGTCACCGGCCTCGGCCAGGCTGTACTCGAGTTGCAGGAGGCCGGAGACGTCCAGGTCGATGTGCTCGCTCATGGTGCTGACCGTTATGGGGTTCGCGGAAATCTTCAGCACCGGCTCGACCGGATTTCCCACGACGTTACCCTGGCCGGTCGGGAAAAGGTGGATCACGGCGCCCGCGGCGGCAGTCAGCGTGATGAATTCCGCGGCCGCGCACGACGTATCCATGAAATTGAGCCCAGCCGCAGTCGGGCGTTCGGCCGGGTCCAGCGCGTCGACCACCGGGGCGGTCCCCGTCTTCTCGATGTTGCCGAGGGCCTTCTCCTCGATCGTGGACAGGCCGCCCCGGATGTTGCCCTGCGTCGGCTGGGAACCGAGCAGGTTCGCGCCCGTCCGCTCGACCATCGCTACATACCCGTCATAGAACGCCTGGAACTTCTTGCGCACGTCGTCGGTCGCGCACCGGGCGGCGATGAGATGCTCACCGCCGGTGAGCTCGGTCGTCTCACCGAAGATCACCGTGCCCCCGGCGGCGATATGCCGGTCCACCGCCTGGGACGTCGCGGGGTTCGCGCCGAGGCCGCTGGTGGTGTCCGACTCTCCGCACTTGATGCTCATCAGCAGCTCCCCGCGGCTGATAGGCACGCGCGAGATCTCGGAGGCGTCCTGCATAAAAAGTGCCGCGTGCCGGGCCGCCATCTCAAGGACGCGGAGGTCACCGTGACGCTCGATAGAGAAACTCGCGACCGGCTTGCCCGTCTCCGCTATGCCTGACGCGATGCGTTCGGTCCACGTCGGCTCGATGCCGATGACGATGGCAGCCGCCACGTTCGGATTGGCGCCGGTGCCGATCATCGTGCGGAAGAACAGCTCCAGGTCCGCGCCAAACTGCAGACGGCCATATGGGTGAGCGAGCGGGACAGTGCCGGGAATCGCCTTCGCGACGGATTCGGCAACCGCGTTCGACAGGTCATCCACCGCGATGATCAGGACGAGATTGCGGATGCCGACCCGGCCATCGGGCCTGCGGTAGCCGGTCAGAGGCTGTGCTGCCACCGGGCGCTCCTCAGGTTGTGAGTGTGGACGAGATCCCCGGCGCCGATCGCGCACCGGGCGCGGCCGATTGGCACACCGTATTCGATGACGATGTCATTCTCAGCGAGATCCCGCAGCGCGACCTTGTGCCCCAGCGGGACCGGTACACGCACAGCGACCATGACCCGTGTGCCGTCGTCGAGGAAGGCGGCAGGCGCGTCGCCGGGCTGAGCATCACATACCGCCACCGCAACGTCATCACCGTGGCGATGCCCGAGGAAGGTGACGGGGGACGCGGAATCGCTCAAGGAAAGCCTCCGTGGTCAGACCTCATATCATTAGCCCCTACGTACGGTAGAAACCTGTGCCCGCTCTGTCAACAAGTCGGCTACCGCGTAGGGGTTTGACAGCCCGCGTGATGCACGGCTAGTGTCACCGGCACCTAGTGGTCAGACCTGAGACCGGAGGCGTCCGGAGCGGGGGTGAGGCTGCGTGACAGGAACGGGCGAACCCGCGGCACGGGCCTCGGCCGACGACCAGGCTCGCTGGACGCGAGCGGCGTTCCAGATCTGGGCGGAGCTGCGGGGATGACGGCCAGGCTGGCCGCCGTGGGTCTCGGCCGGTGGGCGCGGGTGCTCGCCCGCGCCTACTCCGGCAGCGCCGTCGCCGAGCTGCGGGCCTGCTTTTCCCGGGACAACGAACGAACGGCGGCTTTCGCCGCGGACTTCGGCTGCGAACCCGCGCCGTCGCTGGCGGAACTGCTCGGCCGCGACGATATCGACGGCATCATCATCACTGCCCCGAACGACCAGCATGCCCCCCTGATCGAAGCAGCCGCCGCGGCGGGCAAGCATGTCTACACCGAAAAGCCCATCGCGGTTGAGATCGCTGACCTGAAACAGATACAACAGGCCGTTCGTCGGAATGGGATTGTCTTTTCCTGTGGGCACAGCGCGCGGCGGCTGGCCGGGATGCGGGAGATGAAACGCGCGCTCGAGGCCGGCGAAACCGGGACGGTATCCATGGTGGAAGCGGTCTTCGGGAACGAGCGCGGGCTGGAAATCAAGCCGGGTGACTGGCGGGCGGACCCCGCCGAGGCACCGGGCGGGCCGCTGACGCAGCTTGGCATCCATCAGATCGACAACCTCCAGTACCTGCTGGGCCAGGTGGTACGGGTGACGGCGGTAGGCCGCGCGCCGCGACCTGACATAGCCAACCACCTGGTCGCGGGGGTGCTGCTCGAGTTCACTGATGCGCTCGGCTATCTCGGCTGCAACTGGCTGTCGCCGGGCAGCTTCACCGTCGATGTGTACGGCACCGCGGCACGACTGCGGTATGAGCTGGACTTCTCATGGTGGAGCAAGTCGTCGCAGACCGACGCGCATACGCGCTTGACGCGGACCTTCATCGCTGCCGACAGCGCGGACCCCGATGCTCGGACGCTACGTACCGACACGGTCGAGTTGTCTGCGCGCGACCATCTGCGGGAAGAGATCGAAGAGTTCGCGCTGGCGCTCCAGGGCTCGGCGCGGGTCGAGGTCGGACTGGCCGAGGCGACCGCCAATGTCGCCGTGCTGCGGGCCGCGACACGATCCATGGCAGAAAATCGTCCGGTGGAAGTGGCCGAGATTTACGATGAGATCAATGGCTAGCCGCCGCTTCGAGGAGCTCACCGACCCCGAGATCGCCGCCGCGCTCGCCCGCAGCCCGCGGGCGATACTGCCCATGGGCAGTATCGAGCAGCACGGCCCGCACCTGCCTACCGGCACCGACTTCTTCGCGGCCACATCGATCGCGCTGGCCGTCGCGGAGCTTACCGACGCGCTGGTGCTGCCGCTGTGCCCGCTAGGGGTGACGCCCATGCACATGCCCTATCCGGGCACGGTGTCGTTGCGCCCGCAGACGCTGCAGGACGTGATCTGGGACATCGGATCCTCGCTGGCCTCGCACGGATGCCGCGAGCTCGTCATCCTCAACTGGCACGAGGGCAACATCCCGTCGCTCGCTCTGGTGGCCGAACGCCTGCACCGCTCCCTCCAGCTGGCGGTGGTGACCGTCCAGGCTTGCTACGTGGCGGAGGAAAGGTTCGGGCCGGCGGCCGGCGGGCTCACGCACGGCGGGACGATCGAGGCGTGGTCGGTGCTGGGCTACCGCCCGGACCTGGTGCACCTGGACCGGGCGGCGGGAGGCGGGGACCGGTTGCGGGGCGAACTGGCTGACCGGCTGCGCCGGGACCGGGCCTTCCAGCCGGTGCTGACCGACGTGCGGACCATGTCCGCGACCGGCTGGTACGGTGACCCCGGCGGGGCCACCGAGGAGCAGGCCAGGTCGTTCCTGGCGTCGCTGGCCGAAGAGATCGCCGCCCGGCTGAGCGGCGTGTTCGAGGCGCTGGCACAGGTGCAGCCCGGCTCCGGTCCCGGCCCCGGCCCCGGCCCCGGCGGGGAGGATCCCACGTGACAGCGGTCATCCGCCCCGAGCAGGGCCGGATGCTGCCGCTGCCCGGGCGCACCGCGACCGAGCTCGTCTCCGCTGCCGAGGGCGGCCACGACGTCACTGTGCGCCGGGTCGTGATCCCGCCCGAACGGCCATCGGTCACCCCTCGCGGCCCGCACGTCCATCCGGACTGCACGGAGGTCATGCTGGTCCTGGCGGGCAGCGGCGAGTTCACCGCAGGTGACCGTTCCTGGCCGGCCGGACCCGGTGACGTGATCGTGGTCTCCCCCGGACAGCCGCACCGTACCCGGAACACCGGCCCGGATGACCTGGTGCTGTGCTGCGTCTTTCCGGTTCCGGAACTGGTCACGGTGGAGGACCCGCCATGAGCACAGACGTCATCTGCCTGCGGCCGGAAGCAGACTTCCTTGAGGTCGGCGTGCTACCGCCGGCCGACCTCGCCATCACGTACGCGGAACCGCTCCGGGTCCCGCTGCAAGACCTGGCCACCGCACGGGCGGTGGTGCTCGCCTCGGTCGGTCCGCGGCTGGAACGCAGCTGGCTGGACAAGATACCGGACCTGGAGCTCGTGCAGTTCACCGGAGCTGGGGTGGACCGCGTCGGCGACGCGTGCGCGCACCGGCCGCACGTGACCGTGGCCGGCATACCCGCCGCCAATGCCCGCGAGGTGGCCGAGTACGTGCTCTTCGCGGCGGGCGCCCTGTTGCGCAGGCTGGCCTTCGCCGACCGCGGGATACGGGCCGGCCAGTACGCGGACACGCGCGCCCGGCTGACCCCTCGGTACGCCCGCAGCCTGCATTCGCGCACGGCTGGGGTCGTCGGCCTCGGCCAGATAGGCCTGGCCGTGGCGCGGCTGCTGGGGGCCGTGGGCGCGACCGTCTGCTACACGGATCCGGCGCCGCCTGACGCCGGCGCGGCCGCCTCCCTCGGGCTTGACCGGCTCAGCCTCGATGACCTGCTGACCCGCTGCGACCTGGTCACCCTGCACGTGCCGCTGCTGCCGTCCACCCGCGGCATGCTCGGCGAGCCACAGCTTCGCCGGATGCCGCCCGGTGCGCTGCTGATCAACGCATCGCGCGGCGGCGTAGTGGATGAGGAAGCACTCGCCCGGGTGCTCACCGACGGGCATCTGGGGGGCGCCGCGGTCGACGTCTACCAGACCGAACCCCCGGCTGCTGGTTCGCCGCTGCTCACCCTGCCGCCACCGGTGGCCGACCGGCTGCTGTTCACGCCGCACATCGCCGGCGTTGCCTACGAGGCGGCGCAGTCCCTGTACACACAGGCCTGGGACAACGTCAGCCGTGTGCTGAACGGGCAGAGCATGAACGGCGGAGCCTGAATGCGCGGAGCCTGAATAAGCAGAGCCTGGAGAAAGGTTCCTGATGAGCACAAGCTTGAGCGGAATGCGCCTGCTGTCCGTCATCTCGCTCGGCGGCGGCGTGACCGGCGGGGAAGGCCTGGCCGTACACGCCGGGCCGGGCGGACGGCGGACGCTGTTCGTCGCTGCCGAGCACGCCCCGGCCGACTTCGTGGCCGTCGATGTGACCGATCCCCGCGTGCCGACGGTGATCTACCGCAACAGCATCCCGACGGGAGTCCGGTCGAACAACCTGGCGATCCTCGGCGATCTGCTTGCCGTGACCCGGCAGGCCAACGAGCCGGGCGGGAAACCGGCCGGGGTGGAGTTCTTTGACATCTCCGCGCCGGCGCAGCCCCGTGGCATCGGCTTCTTCGACGCGTCGGGCGGGCGGTCGGTCGGGACCCACTTCGTCTGGCTCGATGCCGACGGCTTCGCCTACCTGGCCACCCAGGCCGCGGACTACGCTCCGCGCGACCCGCGCGACCGGTTCATGATGAGCATCCTGGACGTCTCGGATCCGTCCAGGCCGAGCGAAGCTGGCCGGTGGTGGCCGCCGGGCGTGGCCAGGACAGACACCGCGCCGCCGCCGCTGCGGCCCGCCCAGCGGCTTGCCGCCAGCCGCGGGGCCGTGCTGACCGAAGAGCAGCGGTCCGCCCGCCGCGTCGACATCGGCGGGGAATCCGCGTGGGACTTCGGGTTCCGGGTACACAACATCACGGTGCTGCCCGAACAACCCCGCCGCGCCTATGTCGCCTGTACCTCCGGCGGTGCTTACATCCTGGATATCTCCGACCGGACGCGGCCCGCCGTGGCCGGGTCGCTGCAGTATTCGGGACCGCTGCCTGGTGCCGCGCACACCTTTGTCCCGCTGGGCTCGTCAGGCTTCGCGGTCCTTTCCGATGAAACGCTGGAGGAAGGGGCGGCTGACTTCCCGCAGAACCTATGGGTCGTCGACGCGCGCATCGAGGACAGGCCCCTGCTCGTCGGGTCCGCGGGGCCGCAGTGGCCGGAAAAGGCTCCGGCCCGAGGCCGGTTCGGTGCGCACAACCTGCACGAGTATCCGCCCGGTCAGGCGGCTCTCCGGTCCTTCGATGTCGTGGCCGGCGCGTTCTTCGGCCTCGGCATCGCCGTCTATGACTTCTCGTCACCCCTGCGGCCGCGAGAACTCGGGCATTTCGCGCCGGGCACGGCATCCGACGGCCCGGCGACTGGCCAGCTCAATGACGTCTACATCGACGACCGCGGCGTCGTCTACTGCGTTGACCGGGCGACCGACCTCTGCTACGTGCTCGATATGGACGGTGCCTGACCGGGAGCGCTGCTCAGTACCGCTGCTCAGTACCGCTGGTCGGTGCTGCGCAGCGCCGGGGACAGCGCCTCGCCGACCGCCTCGACCAGCAGGCTCATCTCGTAGGAGATCAGGTCGGTGTCGCACCCGGGGGCCGCGAGGACCGCCAGGCTCGACCCGTCGCTGACCGATTTGACGAGCATCATGCCGCCTTCCATCCCCACCAGCGCCTGTGTGGGCACGCCGGCCTCGAAGATCCGTGCGGCGCCCAGCATGAGGCTGGCCAGGCCAGAGATGATGGCGGCGAACTGTTCGGCGAACGCCAGGGGGATGCCGTCGGACAGCGCTAGCGGGACGCCGTCGACGGAGACCACGGCTGCGTGCGCCACGTCAGCGACCCGCACTGAGAAGTCGCTGACCAGCCAGTCCAGGTTCTGACGGTGTATGTAACTCAACGGTCGGTTCCCTCTCCTGCACGGGGTATCTGGCTCTCGGCCCGGCGGGCGCCGCG